>Ga0334892_1000035_pt1 | contig 225600 bp, 170 predicted proteins | sample GraSluR3_MG_4_FD_207213 | JGI IMG/M metagenome (GOLD analysis project Ga0334892, IMG submission 207213) | Sludge microbial communities from methane-producing bioreactor in Wageningen University, Netherlands - Granular Sludge_15_04-R3 | ecosystem: Engineered > Bioreactor > Anaerobic >... | reverse complement strand
TTGTTCTTGGCGTAAATTCTAATGCCCGAGTCGAATACTCCGGGATCCGTTGGCACAAATGTAAGCTTAAATGTGGCCCGTTGCCCCTCCACATTCTCAAGATCAAACTCCTGGGTGTGCTTAATGGTTACATCGCCATTCTCTACTAGTTCAGCAATTACCATTTCAACCCCAATTTCGTTTGGCGACAGGCTGCCTAAATCAATCACAACTTCCGAGGTGTACTCTTTCCCCAGAACAATGGCTTGTCGCGATGTGTCGAATTGGGTGGCTGTAATAACCTCTAAACTTTCCCAGTTGCGTGTCATCTTTCGCTTCCATGCTGCCATCCTTTTGGCGAGTTCAAAATCTTCCTCCATAAGCCTGTTGTGCCTAATGTAAAGCTTGTGGTAGAACCTGTCCTCGTAGTCAATCATCATTCGGGTGGAGCTGAAGTTTGATGCCACCTCGGCGATGGACTTCTTGATTGATGCAACCCACTCCGTTGGCACATCATTCTCGTTTCTGCTGTAGAACTTGGGAGCTATTTCGTTCTCTATTATAGAATATATCAGCTCAGCATCCAGCTCATCTTGGTATTCGTGCTGTGCATATGTTTGCTCCAATGGCAATGCCCAACCAGTATCGGGAATATAACCCTCAACCCACCAGCCGTCGAGCACGCTAAAGTGCATGCTGCCGTTCATAACAGCTTTCATACCGCTTGTGCCTGAAGCTTCGAGCGGGCGGGTAGGTGTGTTTAGCCAAATGTCGACACCTTGAACCATCTTCTTGGCCAGCTCCATGTTGTAGTTTTGGAGGAAGATGAACTTCCCAACAAATTGAGGCATCTTGCTTACCTCAACCAGTCGGCGGATTAGATCCTGACCAGCCTTATCGTTGGGGTGTGCTTTGCCTGCAAACAGGAGCTGGACGGGCATATCCTCGTTGTTCACAATACTGCTAAGCCTTTCCAAATCGCGGATTAGTAGGTGCGCCCTTTTGTAGGTTGCAAACCGGCGTGCAAACCCAATGGTAAGCACATCGTCTCTCATCTTCTCCTGTATCTCAACCACGTTACGTGGGCTTTCGTACTTCACAATATGTGGATTAACCAATCGGGTTCGTAAGTGATCAAAAAGATTTCGGCGTAGGAGGTTTCTGATTTCCCAGAGTTTGGCGTCGGGTACGGTATATATTTTGTCCCATTGCGGTGTGTTATCGAATCCTAGCTCATCGTTTTTCTCCTCAATAAGTTTCCTTACTTCTGCCGATGTCCACGTGGGGTAGTGAACGCCATTGGTAACGTAGCCTAAGTGCAGCTCACTGGGGAAATAGCCGGGCCATAGGTTGGCAAACATCTTACGGCTAACCTCGCCATGCAGCCAGCTCACGCCGTTCACCTCCTGCGAAAGGTTTGCCGCGAGATAGCTCATGGAGAATCGTTCGGTTTCGTCGCCGGGGTTTAGCTTACCCAGATCCATAAACTGCTCCCAGGTTATACCTAGCCTTTCGGGGTAGTGAGCCATATACGTTCTGAGCATATCCTCGGGGAATGAGTCGTGACCCGCTGGAACCGGCGTGTGGGTAGTGAATAGGCTCGATGCTCTTATCAACTCCATCGATTCGGCAAAGGAAAGCTTTGTCTCAATCATATTGCTTCGAAGCCTCTCAAGCCCAGCAAATGCAGCATGCCCCTCGTTGAGGTGGTATATGTTGGGGTGTATGCCAATTTTTTCGAGAGCCCTAACGCCTCCAATACCCAAAATCATCTCCTGCTTAAAGCGATTTTCCCAATCGCCACCGTACAGGTGATGTGTAATTGCTCTATCCTCATAATTGTTATCCTCAAAGTCGGTGTCGAGTAGGTATAGCTCCGTGCGGCCAATATCGGCACGCCAAATACGTGCTTTTACAGTGCGTCCGGGGAAGGCCACCCCAATGGATTGCCACTTGCCATTTTGGTTGCGCACGGGCTTAGCTAGGGTTTGGGCAAAGTTTTGCTGATCGTATGCTGCCACTTGCTGCCCAGTGGAGGATAGCTGCTGTGTGAAGTAGCCGTATCGGTAAAAAAGGCCTACCCCTACGATGGGAACATTTCGATCCGAAGCCTCCTTAAGGTAATCGCCGGCAAGTACTCCAAGCCCACCTGAGTAGAGCTTTAGGCTGTGATGGAGTCCATACTCCATACTTAGGTACGCAATTTTTGCCCCTTTGCGTCCCACCTTTTTGGCCATGTACTCCTTAAAATGCTTATGAACTTTTGCCAGCTTCTCGAGAAACGCTTCATCTTTCTCTAGCTCAAGGTATTGGTGTAATGATATTTGGTCGAGGAATTGAATTGGGTTATGCTCGCACTCATCCCACAGCTCGGGATCTATGGATTCGAACAGGTTAGTTGCATCGGGGTTCCAGCACCACCATAGATTTTTCGATAGTTCATCAAGCGCTGCCAACTTCTCAGGGATGTTTTTTTGGATAAGCAACCTCACCCAGTTGGGCTTGTTAATATGGTACTTCTTCTCGATATGTGGCAGCTGTTCCTCGCGATCGAGCTCCATGAATTGCTGTGTTCGCTGCTCAACCTTTTGCAGGGCTATGTTGTATGCCTCTTTGTACTGGATAATAAGGTTCTCCCAAAGTGCAATTCGTGACACTTCTAGAGCATTGTTCCTGTAGTTTTCTTGTCCTTCCAGATTAAGGGTAGAATAGTGACAGATGGTTTTAGATATTTCATCTACCACAAAGCTGTCATTATCATCAGTTCTTTCTATCACCTTTATGCCCGGATGATCCTTTGAGTAGTAGGTGTTTACCCATAGTCCAAACCCAGCAAGGGTGGTGGTTATTGTAGGTACATGAAAGGCCAAACTTTCAAGCGGGGTGTATCCCCACGGCTCGTAGTACGATGGGAACACCGATATGTCCATCCCTATTAGCAGATCCCAATAGGGAAGGTTGAAGATGCCATCGTTGCCATTAAGGTAGCAGGGCACGAAGAATATTTTTACCTTGTCGCTCGATGAGTTAAAAAGGCCTGCATGCTTAAACTTGTTGAGAATAGGATCCGTTTCGGGTTCATTGAGGTAGTGTGTTATATGCGTGTTGCTAAGCACCACCACATTCTCATTCTCCTTCTCCTGAATATTCTTGAAAACATCCTTTCGGGGGCCATGATGACCACCAGGAATTAGTATAAATGCCAATACTTCGCGCTGTAAGTTCTTGCAATTGTTTAGCTTGGCCATGGCATCAATAAACACATCAATGCCCTTGTTTTTAAACTCGTACCGGCCGCTTATGCCCACCACAAGGGCATCCTTGGCCACATCGTGAGCCAGCAGGGCTTCGGCAACCTCATAAAACTTAACCTTAGCCTCTATGCGGCGTAGGTTAAACTCATCGCCCTGGGGAACAAAGCTGTTCTCAAACCCATTGGGTGTAACAATGTCAACTTTTTTGCCGTGGAACTGTTCGCACTCGCGGGCGGTAAGGTCGCTTACGGTGGTGTAGCAGTCGGCCTCAAGAGCCGCAATTTTTTCAAGCGATTGTTTCGAGACCACGTTGAACTCAATGGCCTTTTGCTCGGCGTTGTACTTGCTGAGGTTGCCGTAAAGCGGGATGTTGTTGCCCGCTATGCATCGACCCATAACCGTGGCGTGGGTAGTGAATATGTTACCTGCCTGGGGCAGATGTTTTTTTAGATACAGCAACCCTGTGCCTGTCATCCACTCATGGAACTGGGCAACAATTCGGTGCCTCTGGGTAAGTTGAAACTTGGTAAAACTTTCTATTACCTTTCCCGCAGCATAACCAAAAAGGCCAGGCTCAATATAGTCCCACTGGCCGGTTATTGAGTCGAGCTTATAATCCTCCCAAAACTCTCTGAAGATGTCGTCTTTTTTGGAGAAGAATTGGGTGAAATCGACAATCACCACAACGGGTTTGCCCTCAATATTCCAGCGGCCAATCCTAACCCTAAGGCCCTCCTCGGACGCCTTGTTCCGCCATGAGGCGAATAGCTGCGGATCTTCAATAAACTCGGGGTTCTTTTCAGTATCGCGCCATACGTCGGGGCCAATTAGTATCAAGTTGTTCTTGTGCTCTTGCACCAGTGTTAGGGCCTTGGTGGATATTACCGTGTGAATTCCACCCACCTTATTGCAGATTTCCCAACTCACCTCAAATAGGTAGTCGGGGCGTAATAGTTTGTCTTTCATTGTAGTGGTGGTGTTTCATTGCGTTTAAAACATCAATAAAAACTACTTCTTCTCTCTTTTTGCTCTTGCTGCTCCCTTTGCGGGGCTGGTTTTTGCTTTTGATGCTCTTGGTTTTTTGGGCTTGCTCTCGGTAGCCGATAGTTGTTTGAGATTGTTTAGTTCCAAAATCTTTTTCTCGTAGTCCTTTATCAGCGTGTCAATATCGTTGGGATTTATCACTCCAGAAGTTCCTGCTGATTCTTGGGCGTTGTTGAGCCTAAGCTTAAAATCGCTTAGAGCATTCATAAAGTTGATAAAAGCTTCGTATGGTGTGTCGTATGGGTTGAAGTACTTGTGTACATCGCCATCGCTAAACCACTTGGTGCACATGTAGTAGAAGTGGTCGCTAGTTTGCAGGTATTTCCAGTCGCGTTGAATATCAGGATCGTCAATGCTTGCAACTCTGTTCATAATATCGTAAAGATTATCAAAGGCTTCATCCTGCATCTCGTTGCCAAGCCAAGCGGTTAGGTCGCGCTCCTCATCGGCCCAGCTTATAGGGAAAGGCACATGAAGCGGTGCTATAGGTTGGTGCTTTTTGGCTGCCTCGGCAGGGGTTAGGAACTCGAAATTCGAGTCGGAGAATACACGCCCTGGGAGCGCCTTCATGAAGTCGAAGATTCCCGTTTCGGCCCACTGGTGCTCGCCAAAGGTTTCGTAGTCCATGAATAGGTTGATTATCTCATCCTTGCTGTCGATTGAGTTGAGCCAGTGCACATATTTCTCAGTGGTGAGTGGCCACTCCTCCCACCCACGGTTCGAGAAGCGGAAGGCGATATCGTCGCTCATCTGAAAGTTTTTGAGCAGCAGCCTTAGCTTTGGGTTTATGGCATTGGTGTATAGGTAATTTGGGCTTTTCCATCCCATGATATGCTTTGCGCCCTCGGTTAGCATGGCCTTAAAGCCCATATCGGCTACCATAGCGCCAATCTCATCGGAGTATATTAGCTCCGTGTTTCGGAATGTGGTTGGCTTTTGCCCAAAGAGCTGTTCAACTTTCTGGGTTTGCGCCACAACCTGCTTCTCAAATTCGTCGCGACACTTAAGCGCAGAAAGGGAGTGTGAATAGGTTTCGGCAATAAACTCAACGCTACCTGTTTGTGCAAGCTTCACAAAGGTTTCAAGCACGTCGGGGGCATACATTTCAAACTGATCGAGGGCCGTACCCGATATGGAGTAAGCAATCTTAAATTTGCTGCCATACTCATTGATAAGTGAAAGCATAAGGTTGTTGGTGGGCAGGTAGCATTTTTCGGCCACCTTGCGCATGATGGAGCGGTTGGCAAACTCGTCGAAATAGTTGTGGTACTGCCCAATATCGAAGAAACGGTACTTGCGAAGCCTGAAGGGCTGGTGAACCTGAAAGTAGAAGCAGATTGTTTTCATTACTATAGGGTTTTATTTTTTTACTAGAGAATTGGTGCTATAGCCCATTAAGAACCATTTCGTAAACTTTTTTCACCTCAAGGGCTGCGTTCTCCCACTTGAGGTTGTTAACCTCGTCTTGTCCGTATCGCTTAAAGTATGTCGATAGGGCTTCGTAGTTCAGTAGGCCATGAATGCTATCGGCCATGGCGTCAATATCCCAAAAATCGACCTTAAGGGCATGCTTGAGCACCTCGGCCACCCCCGATTGCTTGGAGATTATGACGGGAACGTTGCTCTTCATGGCTTCGAGCGGGCTTATGCCAAAAGGCTCCGATACCGAGGGCATAACGTACACATCGCTCATGGCGAACATGGTGTTAACCTCGGTGCCCTTTAAAAAGCCAGTAAAGTGAAACTTGTGCGAAATCCCCAGCTCGGCAGCACGTCTAATCATTCGATTCATCATATCGCCGCTGCCTGCCATTACAAATCGTACGTTATCGTATCGTTGCAAAACCTTGCTGGCAGCCTCTACAAAATAGTCGGGCCCTTTCTGAAAAGTTATTCTTCCAAGAAAGGTAACCACCTTTTCGGGAACATTCTTGGTTACGCCAGCACAATGATTGTTCCCGGTAAAATCGACCGCATTGTGTACGGTTACCACCTTGTCCTCGGGTATCCCGTATCGGTTAATAACTATGCTTCGGGTGAGGTGGCTAACCGCAATCACCATATCGGCCATTTCCATTCCCTGCTTCTCGATATCGTACACAGCTTGGTTAACATTCTCGCCGCTGCGGTCGAATTCGGTGGCATGAATATGAACAACCAAGGGTTTTCCCGAAACCATTTTGGCAGTAATGCCAGCGAGGTACGTGAGCCAGTCGTGGGCATGGATTATGTCGAATTTCTCTTTGGCAGCAATAGATCCGGCAATAATGGCATACCGCGAAACCTCTTTCATAAGATCCCTCCCATACTTGCCCGAAAACTTGAACTTATGCCATGATCTATCTTCATGCTGCTCAATCCTGTCGAGTTCGGTTTCCGAAATCAACCGTTGAAACTCCTCGGGGCCAACGTAGGGAACAAGATTAGAGCCCACCTCGAGGTAGCTAATCTTTTTCCAGAACTCCTCCAAATCGACAGAAATATGGCTAACATCTATATCCTCTGCAGGCACTAGCCGAACAGCCGACTGATCCTCGTCGCCAAAGGCCTTGGGTACAACAAAGGCCATATCAACATCATGCTTTGCCAAACCCCTTGTGAGCCCAAAGCATGCAGTGCCAAGTCCTCCCGAAATATGAGGTGGGAACTCCCAACCAAACATTAGTACTCTCATGCCAATTGTTTAGGGTTTTATGTTTTTATCGTACATCCTTTTTATTCGAAGCACTTCGGCAACACTCCATGCCTGCGATATGCATCCATTGGGGCGCTGAGGTGGATCACCGTCATACACTTCGGCAATGCCGCAAACCCCATGCTTCGACATGTCCTCGCAGAGGGAGTCGAGCACTGATTTTGCAATGGCATTGGCCGTTTTGCCGTGAATTTTGTAGTAACCCTCAATGAAATGCCCAAGTAACCATGGCCAGGCCGTACCCTGATGGTAGGCGTTATCGCGCGTTGCCTGATCGCCTTCGTACCTCCCAGCATATCGAGGGTTTTTGGGTGCAAGGGTTCTTAGCCCTTTAGGCGTGAAAAGTTCGCGGTGAACAACGTCTAGAACGCCCCTTTTCATTTCATCGGTTATGGGGCTGTATGGGAGCGATGTGGCAAATACTTGGTTTGGCCTTACATCGATATTTTGTCCTTTCTCGTCAACATAATCGGCGAGGTACTGCTTGGCATCGTACCAGAATGTATCTCTAAACGACTCTGCTACCTGTTGAGCAAGTGGTTCCCACTCGCTGGCAAACTTGTTGTCCTTAAACGTTTTGGCTAGCCCAATGGTGGTCATTATAGCGTTGTACCAAAGCGCATTGATCTCAACCTGATACCCGGTTCGTGGGGTAGCGGGCAATCCGTGTACCACGGCATCCATCCATGTTAATGCTACGCCCTTATCGCCAGCCCAAATCAAGCCATTTTGGTGCATCCCAATATTGTATGGGAGTTGTCCGCTTCGGTAGGCATTAAGTATTCCCTTCATCTTTTTGCCGTACAACTTCCACACCTCTTCGTAGCTATTTGTGTAATCGGCATACATATGCACGGCCCAGAAGTACCATAGGGGAGCATCAACGGAGTTGAATGCCGATGAGGTGGCATTACCCATATTTGGGAATAAGCCATCCTTAAGCTCCCTCGACATGGTGTCCAGAACATCTTTGCATGACTTAGGATCGTCAATGGCCAGCGTTAGCCCCGGTAGAGCAATAAACGTATCGCGACCCCAGCGACCAAACCATGGGAAGCCTGCAATAACCTCGGTCTTCCGATTTCTTTTAACTATAAATTGTTGAGCAGCGTTGCTAAGGCAGTGCTCCATACTATCCTTTAGCGGCCTTTTGCTGACCTCGGCATTAAACTTACGGGTTAGCGAATTGGTTTGCTGCTCTGTGGTTGCTGCTGAGAAGATTATGCTTTCGCCCTTTTTGATGGGAACCTCGAAATAACCCGGTACAAACAGATCCTCATGGCCCTCGTATCCTCTATTTATCTCCTCCTTGTACTCAACGTTGTAGTACCAGTCGGGTACTGCAACAAACTCGTTCTGTTTGTTTAGCTGCATATGTAGGTAAGGAAATCCTTGGTAAAGCTTGTATTTCACTCCATTTTGGATTTCGCGATAACGTTTGTCGGCAAACAGATTCGACTTGGAAAGCTTATGAGCATTCCTGAAGGCAAGAAAAGGTTTAATCTTAATCCTGGTGGGGCTGTGAGCTTCTTTGAGAGTATATCGAATCATGAACTGCTCCTCGTTGTGAACAAAGAGTAGCTCTTTTTCGAGTATCACACCACCCACACGGTATGTTATCTTGGGTGTGGGTTCGTAATTGAAATCGATGATATACTTGTGTCCGCGAGGCTCGTATATGCCAGGGAAACGATGAATGCCCAAGTTAAAATCCTTGCCATGCTGCACAATGGTTTCGTCGACCGATGAGAGCAGGACGTGGTTCTCGCCGTCAAACTGATCGAGGGGGAGTACCATGAGTCCGTGGTATTTGCGGGTATTGCAAAGCACTATGGTTGTGCTAAAATAACCTCCTGCACGGTTGGTGCTGAGGATCTCCCTGTTAAGGGAGTATTCTAGGTTTACCAGTTCACTCTTTTCAAAAACGAGATAGCTCATAACCAGTATTTATTATTGATGATATTTTGGAGAAGAAATTAACGCATAGCATTAGCAGGTATTTACAATTAGTTGATCAAATTATTAGCTTGAAAAAATGTAACCTTAGTAATGCATAGGTTTGCTAATGAGTGTTAGCTGTTTACACCGTCCTAATTAGCTTATACAAATTACGATATTTTAGGTATAGGTCAAATTAAATCTCTATTATATTTTGATTATTTTTGCCGCAAACAATTGCACTAAACATATATAATCCAATGACTTTAAAAAATCTGCATAAGTTGGCCAGTAAGTTTTTCGTTTTAATCCTCCTTTTCTTAATGGTATCGTGTGTTAAAGCACCTAACCACATTGTCATTGAGGGTAAAGTAAGTGGGGCTGCTCACAAAAAGGTTTATCTCAGAGAAACGGGTCATGATGTGATTAGTGCCATTGACTCAACCAAAGCCGATAAGCAGGGTGAGTTTGAACTCTCGCTTAGTGCTACTAGTCCAAAATTTGTTCTGCTACAGCTAGAGGGCGAGGCTGAACCCATTATTTTACTGGTTGAACCCAAGGAGGAGATAGTGGTTAAGGGTGTTTCTGGGAACTTGTCGAGAGATTACACCGTGACGGGGTCAAAGGGATCTCGATTGGTGCGCGACCTTAACTTTAGGCTAAACCAAACCATTGGAACCATTGACTCGCTATCGAAACAGTTTCGGGAAAGCCGTGAGTTGCCTCGGTTCGATACCATTAAGCCTCTAATTGATAGCGCATACGACAAAGCCATAAGGGAGCATAAGCGCTACACGGTGAACTTTATTAGGGAAAATAGATACAGCCTTTCATCGATACTTGCCTTGTATCAGCAGTACGATAGGCGTACGCACGTGCTAAGCAGTCGAGACGATTTTGCCCTTTTCCAGCTGGTCGATTCCTCCCTTTATCCTTTATACCCAAACAATCTGCTTGTGGAAAATCTGCACAAGAATGTGAAGATGATTAGCAACCAGCTTAAACTATACGATAAGCGACAGGATATGCTTAATGAGGGAGAGACCATTCCCCGATTGGCGTACCCTTTGCTTACGGGCGATACCATTTCTCTTTCTGAGATGAGATCAAGATTTGTACTTATCGATTTTTGGGCACTCTGGTGTAACGATTGCCAAAAAAGTATGAGCAGGTTGAGGGATATTCACCAGAAATATGCTCACCGTGGTTTTCAAATCCTTCAGGTGTCGCTCGATACGGATGCAGAAGCGCTTAACCAGTGGTATACCAATGATAGTATACCTTGGCTGGTAGCAACTGACTACAAGCAGTGGGAGTCGCCCATACTCGATTCGTTGAGCATCAACAGTATACCCTCGAATTACTTGGTGGATAGGAATGGTAAGATTCGATCGCGAAACATTAAGACCTCTGATCTCGACGAGGTGCTTAGCAAGCTACTTCGATAGGGCATCATTCCCTGCTAGTGCAAAATAATGCTTGTTTCTAGGCAAATTTCCCTAAATTTGACCCCGAAAACTGAAAAACCGATAAATAATTTCATCGCATAATGAATACAAGAGCAATCCTCAAACTACTTCTCATTCCTGTAACTACAATGGTTTTGGCCTTGTCATGTACAGACGATAAACAATCCAAAATCGAAGGTAAGGTAGATGGCATTGACACGTTGGTGCAGGTTACCTTGCTGCGTCAGGATTTTGCCAAAACAGAGCTGCTTGAGACCATCAAGATTTCACCAAAAAAATCTACGTTTAGGTTTAAGGTGGGCGAGCTAACCGAGCCCACATTCTTCCAGCTTCGCTTTGAGGGTAGGCGAAACCAATTTATGGTACTGCTGCTTGAGCCTGCCGAGAACGCTGCGGTTGAGGTTGATTTGAAGCGCTTTTCCAACTATACCGTATCGGGTGCCGATGAGTCGCTAAAAACTCAGGCCCTCACAAGGCGATTGGCCCAAACAGTTAAAACCCTCGATTCGCTTAATGTTCTGTTGGGCAAGGCAACAACTCCCGCCGCAAGGCAAAGTCTGAATGCGGAGTATGAGGCTGCTATTGATAGACAAAGGGAGTTTAGCACTCAATTTATATGGGATAACCCCATGTCGAGAGCAAGCGTGATGGCACTATACCAAAAGGTTAGCGACGATCGATTTGTGTTTGAGAGTGCCGAGGATGTGCAGCTTTTTAAGGTGGTGGCCTCATCGCTTATTGCCCGCTACCCCGATTCCGACTACGCAAAGGGGATGTTGCAGGATATAAAAAATCAGGAAAGGGTTATTCGTTCGCATAGGCTACAGGAGTTGGTACAGAATGTTCAGTCAACCCTACCCGAAATAGCGTTACCCAATGCTAAGGGCGATACCGTAAGCCTTTCGTCGCTAAGGGGCAAGGTTATTCTGCTCGACTTTTGGGCATCGTTTAGTCAGGAGAATTTGCTTGAGAATAGAGACCTGCTTGAGCTTTATAGGCAGTACAGGGGAAGAGGGTTTGAGATATTTCAGGTGTCGCTCGATGTTGAGCGCGAGGCATGGTTAGCCGCTATAGAATCGGCCGGATTACCCTGGATAAATGTTAGCGAGCTCGACCCCAACGGATCGGTTGCTGCCGGTATGTACAACGTAACAAGGTTACCCGCCAACTACATAATCGACCGTAATTTTGAGATAGCCGCCAAGAACCTTTATGGCCGCGATTTGGAACGAAAAATCAAGGAGCTGCTATAGGCCAAGCGATGACCAAAGCCAAAATCTACTTTACATCCGATATTCACCTGGGACTGCCCAGTATTGAGGAAGGGCGTGACAGAGAAATGCTATTTGTGAAATGGCTCGACACCATTAAGCATGATGCGCAAGAGGTTTTTTTGGTAGGCGATATTTTCGACTTTTGGTACGAGTACAAAAGGGTCATACCCAAGGGCTTCACCCGTGTTCTCGGAAAAATTGCAGAGCTAACCGATTCGGGTATCCCAGTGCATTTTTTCACAGGCAACCATGATGTGTGGATGTTTGGATACTTTGAGCAGGAGCTAGGTGTGAAGATTCACCGTAACCCTATCGTGCGAGAATTCGATGGCAAATCATTTTTCATAGGTCATGGCGATGGGCTAGGTAAGGGCGATTATGGCTACAAGCTGCTTAAGGGAATATTTACCAGTAAGGTTCTACAATGGATGTTTTCTCGATTGCATCCAAACTTTGCCCTTTGGCTGGGCAATAAGTGGTCCGTTAGCAGCCGCTACTCCAAGGATATAACTTACCAGTTTAGGGGCGATGATGAGCTAATAACAAGGTTTGCACGCCAAACCCTGCTTAATCAGCATTACGATTACTTCGTTTTTGGCCATTGGCATGCACCAACCATTCATCCTTTAGGCAGTGGCTCCAGCCTTGTGATGCTTGGCGATTGGATTGTGAACAATACCTACTCGGTATGGGACGGCCAAAAGATGAACCTCTGCCGATTCACTTCCGATAGCAACTCGGAACCTATTGCCGAGGCATAGCAACTAGGTTTAATCGTTAAACCTTTATTTACTCACTTAAAGGCTAGCTACCTGCATATAACTTGCCCAGAATTATTTTGTGCTTTTACATAAACCTTTGGCTAGTCGCTATGTCGAAGCAAGCCTAAGGCAAAATCAATATATGAAAGACATTCCCAAGGTTCAACGGTCTAAAACTAATAGTATTTGGCAAAGGGCTTTAAGCGGAGCTAGGCTCGCTGTGCCTCCGGCATTAAAAACGGCGGTTTGGTTAGTGAAAATTACCATACCCTTGTCGTTGGTTGTATCGCTCCTAAACTTTTTTGGAGTGGTTGGTTACGTGGCCAATTTCCTTAATCCAATATTTGGATTGATGGGCTTGCCTGGCGAGGCCTCTCTAGTTTTTATTACATCACTCTTTCTAAATATCTACTCGGCCATTGCAGTTATGACCCAATTGCCCTTAACCATAAGGGAAATAACCATTCTGGCCGTGATGTGTCTTATTGCTCACAACCTGTTTGTTGAAACAGCAGTGCAGGCCAAAACAGGGTCAAAGGCATGGCATATTGTATTGCTCCGCGTTTCGATGGCAGTTGTCTCTGGCTTTGCCCTAAACTGGATGCTACCCCCACAAATGCAGGGGTTTATTCCTGCGGCAAACGTTCAAGCAGCTACCGAATTTATCCCATTCATTGTTGGGTGGGCAAAATCGGCGGTTATCCTTACCCTAAAAATTACTATGCTGGTTACCCTGCTTATGGTTATGCAGCAGCTGCTTAAGGAGTTTGGCGCAATTAGGGTGCTTTCAAAAATCTTTAGCCCAGCCCTAAAGCTTTTTGGTTTGCCTCCAAGCACATCGTTTCTATGGATTGTGGCCAATATTCTGGGGTTAGCCTACGGTTCGGCCGTGATGGTGCAGGAGGTGCGTAACGGAACGGTTACCAAGCGCGATGCCGATTTGCTCAACTACCATATCGCCATATCGCACTCAAATCTTGAGGATATGCTGCTGTTTGTGGCCATAGGTGCACCTGCCCTATGGATTCTGATTCCAAGGTTAGTGATTGCCGCAGCCGTGGTTTGGTTTAGGCGATGGTGGTTGTGGTGGGCAAAGCACTAATCAATATCTCCCCAATTTTCTTTTTTGATAATAGGGCCAAATAGCCTACTTTTACATCTGCTAAAACAAACAGTAGATATGAAGCAATACCTTGATTTGCTAGACAATATACTTGAGAGTGGCCAGAAAAAGGAGGATAGAACCGGTACTGGTACCATTAGCCTTTTTGGACATCAAATGCGGTTCGACCTGCAGCAAGGATTTCCCCTGCTCACCACCAAGAAGCTCCATCTGAAATCAATAATCTACGAGTTGCTGTGGTTTCTGCAGGGCGATACAAATATAAAGTACCTTAACGACCACGGCGTTTCCATTTGGAATGAGTGGGCCGACAAGGATGGCAACCTAGGCCCAGTGTATGGGCACCAGTGGCGCAGCTGGCCAGCTCATGATGGGAGCCAAATTGATCAAATCACGCAGGTTGTGAACTCCATTGTAAACAACCCCGACTCAAGACGACATCTGGTGTGTGCTTGGAATGTGGGCGATATCGATCGGATGGCATTGCCACCCTGCCATATACTATTTCAGTTTTACGTTGCCAACGGCAAACTATCGTGCCAGCTATACCAGCGAAGCGCCGATGTTTTTCTGGGCGTACCATTCAATATAGCCTCGTACGCACTGCTCACCATGATGATGGCGCAGGTTACGGGCTTAAAGCCTGGCGATTTTGTGCACACCTTTGGCGATGTGCATATCTACTCTAACCATATCGAGCAGGTAAAACTTCAACTCAGCCGTGAGCCACGTACGCTGCCCACCATGGTTATAAATCCAGAGGTTAAGTCGATTTTCGATTTTAAGTACGAAGATTTTAAGCTGGAGGGGTACGATCCGCATCCCCATATCAAGGGCAAGGTAGCCGTTTAGTAATCAAATGATTTTACAGGTAATGGATATTTCGATTATAGTAGCAGTGGCCGAGAATAATGTAATAGGAAACGATAACCAGCTAATCTGGCATATCCCTGGCGATCTTAAGCGTTTTAAGGCGCTTACCATGGGGCACCATATCATCATGGGGCGCAAAACGTGGGAATCAATTGGCAGGCCGCTACCCGGACGAACAAGCGTGGTGGTAACTCGAAACAAGAACTACCAGGCCGAGGGTGCTCAGGTTGTGCATTCTCTTGATGAAGCGATTAAATTTGCAGCAGCCGATAGCGAGGTGTTTATTATTGGTGGAGGTGAGCTGTATAGGCAGGCACTCCCTTTGGCCACCAAGCTATACCTAACTAATGTGCATCGTAGCTACGAGGGCGATGTGAGTTTCCCTGAGATTAGCTCTGATGAGTGGCAAGAGGTGCGCTCCGAAAAAGGAAAGCCCACCGAAACCGATGGGCTTGAATATACTTACGTTGATTTGGAGCGTAGACCCTAGGCTGCCTTCAGCCTTTTGATATTGGCTTTTTCCAACTTTTTGTGGGCGTACTCCAAGGTGATAACAATTTCCTTTTCTTTACCCGATGGTAGCTCAAACATTGCATCAATCATAATAATCTCACAGATTGATCTTAGTCCCCTTGCACCAAGTTTAAACTCAATGGCCTTATCTACAATGTAATCCAGCACATCGGGTTTAATCTCCAGCTTAATTTCATCGTAGTCGAAAAGCTTCTCGTACTGCTTTATAATGGCATTTTTAGGCTCGGTTAGGATGTTCCGAAGTGTTTCTCGGTCGAGTGGGTTTAAGAATGTTATAACCGGAAGTCGCCCAATAATTTCGGGTATTAGCCCGTAAGCGCGCAGATCCTGAGGAGATATGTACTGTAACAAGTTGTTGTTGTCAACCTGATCGCGATGCTTACTAGCGCCATAGCCCACCACCTGCGTGTTTAGACGTTGAGCAATCTTTTTCTGAATCCCCTCGAACGCCCCGCCACATATAAACAGTACGTTCTTGGTGTCCACCTCAATCATTTTCTGCTCGGGATGCTTGCGTCCTCCTTGGGGTGGTACGTTTACCTTCGATCCCTCGAGCAGCTTAAGCATAGCTTGCTGAACGCCCTCGCCCGAAACGTCGCGGGTTATGGATGGGTTGTCACTCTTGCGAGCAATCTTATCTATTTCGTCTATAAAAACGATGCCTTTTTCGGCTGCTTCCACATTATAGTCGGCCGCTTGTAGCAGTCGGGTTAGGATACTCTCAACATCTTCGCCTACGTAGCCAGCCTCGGTTAGCACTGTGGCATCGACAATGGTGAAGGGAACGTGCAGCATCCTAGCTATGGTACGAGCCAAAAGGGTTTTGCCTGTTCCTGTTTCGCCCACAAACAGTATGTTCGACTTTTCAATCTCCACATCATCGTTGGTGTTGGGTTGGAGTAGGCGTTTGTAGTGGTTGTAAACCGCAACGGATAAGTATTTTTTTGCCTCATCTTGACCAATCACATACTGATCTAAAAACTGCTTAATTTCAATTGGTTTTAGCAGTTTGCTTTTGCTCAGTTTAAAATCGCCCTTTTTTTTGAGTTCCTCCCTTACAATCAGATTTGCTTGCTCGGCGCATAGGTCGCAAATAAATGCATCGGCACCAGCAACCAGTAGATTTGTCTCCTTCCTGGGGCGGCCACAAAATGAGCATCTGTCGCTATTCTTCATCTTGTAATCAAAATTTGTTTCGTCGGTGCAAAGGTACAACATATTTTATCAATAGAAGTTTAAGTTTGTGTAAAAGAGTATGCTTTATACAGGGTTGACGACCAGTAATGTTGTATTTTTACTTTTGAATTGAATGTTGTTCCAACCTTTCTTTATCTTTTTTCGTCTTTAATTGTAGAACCCAAACTTTATTGCTGTGCCGTATGGATGCCAAAAGGTTTTTAGCTGTTTTTGTAGCTGTAGCTACCATTTTTTTTGGGTCATGTAAGGATGAGCTTACATTGCCTGCAACGGTTCATTTCGAATTTGGAATGGTTACGTTCCAGAATGAGGATCCTGCGCAGGGTGGGCAGAAGAACAATGTTCCCTCCCCAAACCGATATGCCATCGATAGCGGGGTGCTTCGTGTCGATGCCATTGAGTTTGACGGGAGGCGGAGCCATGGGAAGGATGTTTACTTTATATCGAACTTCTCTGAGGCTATAGTTTCGCAACTCGAGTCACAATCATCCAACATTAAGGTCGATTTTGATATACCTCAGGGAGAGTACAATCGGGTAGATATAACTCTGCATTTGGTAAATGGAACCGACATTCCGTTTAGGCTTGAGGGGGCTTTTTCCTATGGGCAATCAAATGTTATTCCCATACATTTCGAGTATGCCTACACCGAAGAAATAACTATTAAGGCAAAGCCCAAGGTGGGAACTAGTATTATACTTAGCAAGGAGAAGGTGAGCAATGCCAGGGTAATTGTTGATACTGAATTTCTTTTCAGGTTTTTGAACCCAGGAGTTATTGCCAATGCCAACAGGGTTGTACAAGGAGGCGAGGAGATTATACTTATTAATCAGCTTAATAATGTGGATGTATTTAATCAAGTAGCAAACCGATTTAGCAAATCCATATCGGTGGAGTTTGAGTAATTTGCCTATGAGCATTGAGCTTTACAACGAGGAGGAGGTTTTACAAGGTTGCCAGCAAGAGAATAGACGATGTCAGGAGATCCTATATCGCCGGTTTGCTGCTAAAATGTATGGCATATGCTTGAGCTATGCTGGCGATCGAGCCCTAGCGCAGGATATGCTGCAAGAGGCCTTTGTGAAGGTTTTTAGAAGTATTAAAGATTTCAGAGGAGATGGCTCGCTCGAGGGATGGGTAAGGCGCATAGTGGTTCGAACTGCTATAGATCTTTTGCGCCAAAGGCAAAGCCTTGAGAAGCTAGAGAAGGAGGAGTTTTACTCAGAGAGCCTCACCCAGAACGAGGCATTGCCTAACCTGCAAATGGGCGAAATGATTAGCTATATCAATAAGCTGCCCGACGGGGCAAGGGTGGTGTTTAATCTGTTTGCAGTGGAAGGGTATACTCATAGAGAGATTGCAGAGCAGCTGAACATATCTGAAGGAACATCAAAGTCGCAGTACAATAGGGCGCGAACCCTGCTAAAGGACTGGTTAGGAAAGGTTGATTAGTATGAAGTTGGATAAATGGTATAAATCGATTGTTGAGGCCAATACCGAGGCTCCACCCGAAGCCGTTTGGGAGGGGATTCAGAATGCTCTTGATATAGATTTGGTTTGGAGCAAAATTGAGTCCGATTTGAGTGTTAACAAGAAGAAGCCTATTTATGCACGCCTAGCTGTAGCCGCATCGATTGTTTTAGCCCTGGCCTTGGGTGGTTTGCTGCTTTATCAACCCTGGAATATCTCTTCTCAATCACAGCTTGTTGAGTCGTCAGTGAATTATGATGAGACCCCCTCATCGGAGTTATTATATTCGGATGGTGAAGGAGCAAAGGATATCCATTCACTCGAAGGGACAGGCCCAAACCAAATAGCAGACGTTACCCGCTCAACTCAATTTGATGCTGAGGAGATTGATGAATACGGAGTACAACCTGGCAAATCCTCTGTTGATGGACAAGTGGATGTTGGTCTGGAGAGGATAGAGATGCTAGCTGCAAGTTATGTTCCTTTTACTCTATCTGAAAGGGTAGCTGTTGATGCAATTGCAGAGTTACCGGTTGAAGAGGAGGATTACTACGACAAAACAACTGGCTTAAGATCCGTGTATGTTGGTTTAACAGGCCACCTGGCCAACACCTGGCTGCTCAGCAGCAAAACCTTTATGGGTCTTCAGCCCGACGACTTAACCAATACAAATATTACATTTGCCTCCAATGTTGGCGTGCAGCTTGGTGCCGAGGTTAACCCTTCGCTTAAACTTCAGACTGAGTTCCTTTGGCTAAGCCAGAATAGGCAGCAGTACAACGAGTACCTTAACGGGAAGTACGTTACGAGCATGCTAGAGCTCGATTACTACACCATATCGTTGCAGACTAAGTATCGGCTTTCATCGAATCACTCCCTAATGCTGGGTGGTTACTTTGGATTAATGAAAACCGCAAGGCAAAGTGTTGACGAGGCAGTTTTTGTGCTCGATACAGAGTATGGAAATTATGACTACGGGCTAATTCTTGGGTACGAGTATCCAATACCTTTTGGTTCAAAATTTACCTTTACCCCCGGTGTGTTTGCCAAGGTTGGCCTAACCAATGTGTTCACTGGAAATGAGTTAATACCTTTCTACCTTAATAAGACTCAAAATGCTTCTGTAAACCTTACTTTTTCAGTAGCATACAATATTTTTTAACTCCATTCCAACCATTCCCTTTTCACAATCGTCTTGTAGTTAAAATATCTTTTAGTTATTTCTAACCACTAAATTACAATACGATGAAAAGGTTCACTTTGATTTTGGCAATAATAGCCCTAGGAGCCATCCTTTTTGCTGGTTGCGAAAGGGAAAACGACAAGGGTACAGTAAACCTATCCATCACCGATGCCCCCATCGACTCGGATGATATAGTAGGCGTTTACATTAAGGTAATTGATGTGCAGTACCATTTGGGTGGAGCCAACTTTGAAAGCTTCCCAAATTTTGAGGGCCCACAAGTATACAACTTGCTTGACCTAACCCGTGGCGAGTCGGCAATGGTTGGTGCGCTTGAACTGGAGGCTGGCCATTATACTCAAATTCGCTTCATTCTTGAAGCGCCCGAGAGAGGGATGGGAGCGCCAACAACCCCAGGTTGTTACGTTGAGTTTTCCGATGGTAGCACAGAACCTCTTTTCGTGCCCAGCGGATCGCAATCGGGTTTCAAAGGTGTTGGGGCCTTTAACGTGCCGGCCAATGGTTCGGTTGATATAACTGCCGATTTTGATGTGCGCAAGTCGGTTCTTAGGACTGGCCATAACGTGGAGCGTTACGTGCTTAAGCCAACCATCCGCTTGGTTGTTGATAATGAGGCGGGAAAGATTGTGGGTAGCGTGGTTAACATACCCGAGGGTAGCGAGATTGTGGTGTATGCATATGAGGATGGAGCCTACTCCGAGGCGGAGGCTGTTGAGCCAGCCCTTGAATCCCCACGATTCCCCAATGCTGTAAGCAGCGATATGGTTTGCGACCAGAATTCCTATCACATCGCCTTCTTAGCGCCAGGTATCTACGATTTGGTTGTTGTGGCCAACGTTGATGGCGAGTTCTCCGAGGTTCTTGGAATTGTTGAAGATGTGGCTGTTGCTAGCGATAGCACAACTACTCAGAGTATTGATATAAGCACTTTATAACCAACCTCCGATTAGGGCAATGGCCCTGTTGTAAAGCCGAAATGAGGTCGCCTACTCCGAGCGACCTCATTTTCTGTTTAATGTGTTATATGCCAGGAAAATAAAAAAGCCAACCGTTACCGATTGGCTTGATTTTTTTTGAGCGGGAAATCTCGTTGCAAACAACGAGACGACCCTCAGCTTGGGATCCGCCGGTTGGCGGGCTACCACTGAGCTACTCCCGCAATTTGGGGTGTGGGGAGAGCAGGATTCGAACCTACGAAGGCATAAGCCAGCAGATTTACAGTCTGCCCCAGTTGGCCACTTTGGTATCTCCCCTTTGCAGTAAAGCAGCGCAAATGTAATTAAATCTTCAGTTTTTTGGCTATCCCAAATGGTAAAATTAATGGGTTTAATGCAATGTTTTTTGCAACTCTCTATGTATATGTGCTCAAGGGTTACTACTTGTTTAGTATTCTTTCAATACTCCTGAGCTCATCGTCTGAGAAGTTGAGGTTTTTTAGCGATTGTAAGCTGTCGAGAAGTTGCTCTTTCGAACTTGCCCCCACCAGAACCGACGTTACCCTTTCGTCTTTAAGTAGCCATGCAATGGCCATTTGGGCAAGCGACTGTTCACGCTCCTCGGCAATTCCATTTAGCCCTTTTATCTTTTCTAATGTGTCAGGCGTGATATTCTCCTCCTTTAAGAAACCGTGGGGTTTTGCTGCTCTCGAATCCTTAGGAATACCCTTTAGGTATCGGTTGGTGAGCAGTCCTTGCGCCAAGGGCGAAAAGGCAATGCAGCCTATTCCCTCTTGCTCCAGTATGTTGAGTAGTTCGGGTTCCACCCACCTGTCGAGCATCGAGTATCGGGGCTGATGGATTAGGCAGGGTGTGCCCATATTTCTTAAGATATCAGCAGCCATTTGGGTTTCTCGTGCCGGATAGTTTGATATACCAGCGTATAGGGCTTTGCCCTGCTTAACGGCAAAATCCAACGCGCCCATGGTTTCTTCCAGCGGGGTGTTGGGGTCGTACCGGTGCGAGTAGAATATATCAACATAATCAACCCCTAGCCTTTTCAGGCTTTGGTTAAGGCTGGCGATTAAATATTTCCTTGAGCCCCACTCCCCGTATGGGCCATCCCACATCAGGTAGCCTGCTTTGGTTGATACTATTAGCTCGTCGCGGTGGCTTGCCAAGTCCTGCTTAAGAATCTGCCCAAAATTACGCTCTGCCGAACCAGGAGGTGGGCCGTAGTTGTTGGCCAAGTCGAAATGGGTTACCCCATTATCAAAAGCCGCCCAAATGGTTTCCCTGAAATGTGCGTAATCATCAACATCGCCAAAGTTGTGCCACAGCCCAAGCGAAAGAGCCGGTAGCATTAGCCCGCTGTTGCCGCAGCGGTTGTACTTCATTTGCTGGTATCGATTGTCTTTTGGAGAGTATTGCATAGCCAATTTTCTGTCAAATTTAGCTATAAATAACTACGTTTGAGATGATTCGAATGAGTTCTTGAGTGAAAAACTTGTAACACAAAAAAACCACCTACCTCGCAAAGCGCTGTAAGTGGTTGATTTTCTTGGTGGAGGTAAGGGGAGTCGAACCCCTGACCTCTTGACTGCCAGTCAAGCACTCTAGCCAACTGAGCTATACCCCCAAGTTTATTTTCTAGGTTAACCCCTGACCTTCCCGATTACCATCGGGACACTCTAGCCAACTGAGCCTGCTTGTTGCGAGGCAACCGAGCAGACAGGCTATACCCCCAAGCCTTGTAAAAACATTACGAATTGCATTTTTAGCAAACGCAGGGCAAAAGTATAAATTTTTTTTGTTTGTACAGCAATTGATGCAAACAAAAATAACTTTTTAGGCATTTAACTCGTTAAAATATTTGAATTGTAATGATTTTTTCGTTGCTTTGCATTCTTGTAATAGGTTTGTATTCTATTTGAATAGTTAAAAATTTTATACCGCTCAAAAATTACCAGTATGGAACTGAAAAAAAATCCAAAAGTCGATCTCCAGAAGAAGAAAACAATCTTCCTAGAGATTGGTTTAGTACTTTCGCTGGGGATTATCCTGCTCGCTTTCGAGTGGACTTCTACAGGAGGCATTAACACTGATCTTGCTCAAATGCAGGATATAGTAGTGGAAGAGGAGATGATACCTATCACGCAGCAGGAAGAGATTAAGCCACCACCACCACCACCACAACCCCAGCAGGTTATCGAGTTAATTAACATTGTTGAGGATGATGTTGATCTGGATGATGATGTTGACCTGTTTGATATGGAATTTAACGAGGATGTTGCCGTGCAGATCATCGACTTTGTTGATGATGAGGAGGAGTTTGAAGAGGAAGAGATTTTCGTTATTGTTGAGGATATGCCTAGTTTCCAGGGTGGTGACATTAACAAGTTCCGTGAGTATATTAACAAAAACCTAAAGTATCCTGAGATTGCATCCGAAAACGGTATTCAGGGTAGGGTTATTCTTTCGTTTGTTGTTGAGCCCCATGGCGGTGTTAGTAATGTAAGGATTCTTCGAGGAGTTGACCCAGCACTAGACAAAGAGGCTATTAGGGTGGTTGAGTCTAGCCCCAAGTGGCAGCCCGGTATGCAAAGGGGTAAGCCTGTAAGGGTATCGTTCAACATCCCAATTATATTCGTTCTGCAGTAGATTTGTTACGATAAGATATTGATTTAGGAAACCCTGATTGCGATCAGGGTTTTTTGTATGGTGGTACATTATGATAGAACCAATTTCGACCGTTAAGCATCAGGAAACCGCCGTTTTGGTGGGTGTTCAGGTTAAGGGGCAGCCCGAGAACCTGGTGGATGACTATTTAAATGAGCTCAATTTTCTGGCAGAAACGGCTGGCGCTACAGTGATTAAGCGGTTTGTGCAGAAGCTAACTACACCCAACTCTCGTACCTTTATTGGTACAGGTAAGGTGAATGAAATTAAGCAGTTTGTTGAGGAGCGCGAGATCGATCTCGTTATTTTCGACGATGAGCTGTCGGCTTCACAACTTAGGAACCTAGAGCGTGAGTTCAATAAACGCATTCTCGATAGGACCAATCTAATCCTCGATATATTTGCCCAGAGGGCAAAAACTGCCTATGCCAAAACCCAGGTGGAGTTGGCTCAATACCAGTACCTGTTGCCAAGGCTTACCCGTATGTGGACTCACCTTGAGCGTCAGCGAGGTGGAATTGGCCTTAGAGGCCCCGGTGAAACGGAGATAGAAACCGACCGTAGGATTATTCGCGACAGAATATCCAAGTTGAAAAAGGAGTTAGAGGGAATTGATAAGCAGATGTCGACACAGCGAAAGAGTCGTGGCGCCTTGGTGCGAGTTGCCCTGGTGGGGTACACCAATGTGGGCAAATCGACCATAATGAATATGCTTAGCAAGTCTGAGGTGTTTGCCGAGAATAAACTCTTTGCCACGCTCGATACCACTGTGCGTAAGGTTGTTGTCGATAATTTGCCCTTTTTGCTTTCCGATACCGTTGGGTTTATCCGCAAGTTACCGCATCAGCTGGTCGAGTCTTTTAAATCGACACTCGATGAGGTGCGTGAGGCCGATATGCTTGTGCATGTGGTCGATATCTCCCATCCCAACTTTGAGGAGCAGCTCGATGTGGTAACCGGAACCCTTCATGAGCTAAAGGCAGATGATAAACCCACGCTGTTGGTGTTCAATAAGATTGATGCTTACGAATGGATCGAGAAAAGTGAGTTTGACGCCATGCCTGTATCTAAAGAGAATTTTAGCCTTGAAGATTTAAAGCGAACATGGATGGCCAAAAGCAATTCGCCCTGCGTGTTTATTTCGGCAAAGCACAAAACCAATGTCGAGGAGCTTAAGGTGCTGCTTTACAATCTGGCCAAAGATATCCATGGGGCACGATACCCCAAGGATAACTTTTTATACTAGGCTACGGTTTACTTACCAATTAATCCTTTTTTGTGGAGCAAGTCAACAATCTGTACGGCGTTGGTGGCTGCGCCCTTACGCAGGTTGTCGGCTACAATCCAAAGGTTTAAGCCATTCTCCAGCGAGTGGTCGCGCCTGATGCGCCCAACAAATACTTCGTTCCTATTCTTAGCGCTAATGGGCATGGGGTACTCGTTAGCCTCAGGGTTGTCGAGCACAACAACCCCAGAGGTATTCTGAAGTACTTCTTTTACTACCTGCGTTTTAAAGTGCAGCCCAAACTCAATGTTTACCGATTCGGAGTGCCCGCCCACTACTGGGACTCTTACTGCGGTGGCGGTAAGGCGTATATTTTTGTCGTTCAGAATTTTTTGAGTCTCATTCACCAATTTCATCTCCTCCTTGGTATAGCCATTCTCAGTGAAAACATCGCAATGGGGGAGGCAGTTCATATCAATAGGGTGAGGGTAAACCATGGGGCCCTTTATACCCTTTCGCTCATTCTCGAGCTGGGTAACAGCCTTTTGTCCAGTACCAGTTATGGCCTGGTATGTTGATACAACAACCCGCTTAATGTTAAGTCGCTGATGTAGTGGCGCCAGCACCATAACCAGCTGTATAGTGCTGCAGTTTGGGTTGGCAATAATCTTGTCGTTGGCTGTAAGGGTATCGCCATTAATCTCGGGTACAATTAGCTTCTTGTCCGGATCCATTCGCCACGCGCTGGAGTTATCAACCACATAGCAGCCTACCTTGGCATATTCGGGTGCCCATTGTTTCGATATATCACCGCCAGCGGAGAAGATGGCCACATCGGGTTTTGCCTCAACACCTTGCTGCAAGCTAACAATCTTGTATTCCTTTTCTTTGAATACAATGGATTTCCCCACAGATCGCTCCGAAGCAACGGGGATAATCTCACTAATCTTAACATTTAGTTCATCTAGAACTTTTAGCATTTGGGTACCTACCAAACCGGTACACCCTACTACTGCAATTCGCATTGTTTTACTTTTTTTTATTACTTTGCAAAAGTAATATTTTCAACTAATTCACAGGCTATGAGACAAGCTGTTTGCTTATTTTTAATGATTATGATTTCGGTGTTTGCAATTGGGCAAACAGTAAGCTACGATTTTGAGAGCGGAAACCTTGATGGCTGGACTCAGTTTCCAGATAATAGATGGGAGATTTCTTCGTCCAATCCGATAGAAGGGGTAGGCTCATTGAAACATTCGCCTACCAGCGGAGCCGATACCGACAGGGTTTCAGTGGCATTTCCTAACTGGGACGCTTCAGAAGGAACCGTAATCTGGAGGTTTAAGGTAAGGCATGGGTGGGATCCATCGGGAACAAATTTCTGGACGGTTTTTTTATCCTCAGATAAAAATGCCGAAGGGATGATTTCAACAGGAGTTCCCAACGGATATGTTTTTGGAGTAAACCTTACTGGTACCGATGACCTTTTAAGATTGTACAAAGCAGATAATGGAAGCTTCAGCACAATACATACTACCGGCATAAATTGGCAAACTCAAATAACTACCTCAGGCGTTGGTGCGGTTGAGGTTACACGTACTCCCGATGGTGAATTTAGCGTTAGGGTATCAACCACTGGGTCGTACTACGATCTTCAAGATCAAGGTTCGGTAGTTGATTTATCCCACGATATCGGAGGCCATTTTGGCGTTTACTATCGCTATACTACATCTGCTGCTGGTTTGCTAGGAGTTGATGATGTGGAATTTACATATAAGCCTACCAACTACAACGATTACGATGCACAAGTCCTTAGCCCTACCACTCAGATTGTTGGTGGGGATATCAGCTCGCTTGCCACGTCGCCCGATCAGGCAGTTGATGTGCTTAGCTTTGATGTTAATGATCAAGGAACGGCCGATGGGCTACCTACATATATAACCAAGCTAAGGTTCGCCAAGGTCGACTCGCCCAATGCGGCCAGCTGGCCACAGGCTATTGGTGGAGTTAAGCTGCGTGGATCAAGCGGAGAGATTCCAATTCAAGCCACCTACATTCTCGATAATGCCATTGAGCTAGAGATTGAAAAGGGCGATATGGTTATTGGCGATAATAGCACCGAGGAGTTTACCCTATCGCTATACCTTAGTTCCAATGATGTTGAGGATGGTAAAGAGATTAGGCTTAGGGTAGATAATGCCAACCATGGCTGGGAGTCGCACCATGAAGGGTCGGCATTTACCGATGTTTTCCCTGAAGCGGTAACCTCAAACGCGTTCGCCATTGTGGTAATACCAACGCATCTTAGCATTGCCAGCTACACCCAACCATTGGTGGTGAATGTTCCTTTTAGCGTTACAGCCCATGCTGCCGATATCAACGGAAATCTTGCAAAATCGTTCAGTGGTGCCGATGTTGTGTTAAGCGTTTTGCAGGGTGAGGGAACTCTAACTCCAGCCGAAAGTCTTACTTCCACAGCTATTGATGGGGTAATAACGTGGAATGATATATCGTACTCAAAGAAAGATATTCTTAGGTTAAAGGTTTCAGCAAACGACCTTGAGGATGGCGTGTCCGAAGCCATTGACGTAAGCAATGAGAACACTTCAGTAGCAAATTTACCCGCAGATCAGGTTGCAGGCGAATCCATATCATCAACCATTAGCACTATTGGCAAAGCGGTTGAGGTATTCCGTTTCGGCGTGTCCGATCTTGGTGCGTTTGACGGAGCCCCAACACGTGTGCAGCAGATTAATATTACCCGCCCTTCGGGTGCAAACATGGCCTCGTATAGCGGAAGCATTGCGGGTGTTGTGCTTAAGGCAAACGGTAAGGTGATCCCAATTGGTAATCCAAGGATTCTAACCGCATCAATAACCATTCCCCTTGCCGAGAATGCCCTTGTGGTTCCCGATGGCGAAACCCTTGAGGTGTCGATTTACATCTACCTTCGCACCGGGAGTACTGTTGTAGATGGAAACGTTCTGCAGTTTATGATTGGCAAAACGAGCCATGATTTTGTTGCCTACGAGTCGGGCTCAACATTTGCCCCAGAGTTCGATGAAGATGTGGTTTCCTCGCCGTTTACCATCGATGTTAAGGCCACTCAGTTAGCCTTTAGAAACGTTCCTCAGTCCGTTGGGCTGAATGAGCCATTTGCTGTTGAGGTTGCTGCTGTTGATGATGGCGGTAGCCTCGATGCCAATGCCACGGGCAATGTTACCCTTGCAAAGAATAGTGGCGACGGCTGGTTGCAAATTCCAAGCGTAACCGTTAGCATGGCCAATGGGGTTGCTAAGTGGGATGGTTTAAAATACTCCTATACAACTCCCGAACCTTTTAACCTTATTGCCAAGTCGGCAACTTTTAATGATGTTTTGTCGCCCCATATTTACTGTGCCGATCGCACAACTAGGCTAACCCAACCCGAAACACCTCTGGAAGGAGGCACCATCAGCTCTTTGGCCGTGTCCAAGGACGATGCCGTTGAGGTGTTGCGGTTTGGAATTACCGATATGGGGACTACCGATAATCTTCCAACGCGTGTTACCAAAATGGTTTTCCGATCGCAAGAGGGTGAAACCGATGTGAGCCTAAACCGTGCCATTGGTGGTGTTGTGCTTTACGCTGATGGAAAAGAGATTGTGCCTTTGAGTACTACCATCGAGTCAAGCGCCATTACGCTTTCGTTTTTAAGCGATGGGCTTGTAATTCCCGATGGCGAATCGGTTGAGCTGTCCCTTAAGGCATTTCTAAAATCAGGTGGGCAGGTCGATGGATCAACCCTTTCGCTGTACATCCCTGCATCGGGTCATGGGTGGGAGTCGGTGGTTACTAGTTCAGGTTTTCCCTCTACTTTCGATATGGGACTGTATGGCCCACCAATACAAATTAAGGTTCAAGGCACGTCGCTTGTGTTCTACAAACAGCCCTTTATAGCTGCCGAAGGCCAATTGTTTAACCTATCTGTTGCTATTGCTGACGCCCATGGAAGTATTGATATGAATGCAACGGGAGTTGCTTCTATTGTTGTAGATTATGGCCCTGGAGATATTGATGTGGAGTCCGAATCGGTTACGTTTGTTGATGGTTTTGCGCAGTGGGCAAATGTTACACTTAGTGCAGTGGGTCGATATCGGTTAAAGGTAACGAGTGATCAGGAGGGTATTTCACAAGGTGTTTCGCAGCCCATATGGAATGGTGCAGCCCTTGTTAGCCATATCGATGAGGATTTCGAAACCCTGCCATTATCGTTTGAACTAAGCCCCGAGTGGAGCGTTTCAACCATATCGCCAATCGAAGGGAAGTCATCGCTTAAGCACGGATTAACTGGTGTTGATGGTAATAGTACCCTATCGATACCCCTAGGTATCGACAATATGGGCGATGGCCCGCTGGAGTGGTCGTTCGTGATGCGCAATGGCGACTGGGATCCTTCAACTAGCAACACCTTTTGGTTTGTCCTTTCGTCCGATAACCAATCCATCAGGCAGGGGTCGTACAATGGCTATGCAGTTGGGGTTAACCTAACTGGCGACGACGATTTGCTAACTCTCTGGAGGGTGACTCAGGGAAAAACTGCGCAGGTTGTTGTAAAGGCCGATTTCGATTGGGATGAGGCTGAAACGGTTTACGTAAAGGTTACACGTACCCCCGATGGTGAATGGAGCCTTTGGTATCAGCCCGAGTTTAACCAGTCATCGCTCAGGCTTGCAGGTAAGGCAGTTGATGCAACCCACACCGCTGCTCAATACTGTGGCCCAGCATTTATATACACCGCCTCAAGAGCTGGCGAGTTTTGGCTCGATAACCTAGTGGTTAGTACCGCTACCTATCCTCCAACCATACAGCAAGCACGTATGCTTTCGCTTACCTCTGTTGATGTGGTCTTCTCAAGTGCTGTAGATGCTACCGATGCTGAATTAACTACAAATTATTCTATTACCGACGAGCAAGGCGCAAGGTACAATGTGCTTGGCGCATTTTTAAATCTCGACAGGCCCAATCGGGTTACCCTCCGTACCGAGCAATTACCGCTAGAGGAGCTTGACTTAAAGATCGCAGGAGTGAAATCGGCGTTGGGAACAACGACAGTAAACGATAGCACGATAATTGGCCTTGGGGCTGCTGGCACTTTTGGCAATGTAATTATTAACGAGATTATGGCACGTCCGAGTGCTGATGGGGGATTGCCCAATGTTGAGTATGTGGAGCTATACAACCGTACCGAAAAATCGATATCGTTAAATGGTTGGAAATTTAGAGGTAACGATAGCTACGCTAATATTCCCAATGCCACAATAGAGCCCAATGGGTACATCATTCTGGCACGCACAAGTGGCGCTCCGCTTATGGCCGAGTACGGACAGTCAGTTGGAGTAACATCATTCCCTACTTTACTTGTGGGTGGAATGTTTGTGGGAATTTACGATAATAAAAACCATCTTATTTCATGGGTTGAGTACTCCGACACATGGTACAAGGACGATGTGAAAAAGGCCGGTGGTTTCTCGCTCGAGCGAATTGATCCCAACAACTTGGTAGAAGGGCAGGCAAACTGGATGGCATCATCCGACCCATCGGGAGGTACACCGGGTAGGGCAAACTCTGTTGTTGCCAGTAACCCCGATGTTGTCAATCCAAGAGTGGTAGAGGTGCAGGTAATTAGTACAACCGTGTTTGAGGTTGGCTTCTCTGAGCCCATGGATAGCCTCTCCATAACCCTTGCCAACAAGTACTCTATTGATAGGGGCATTGGCTCGCCGCTTTGGGCAACAACTTCGGGGCCCAAGTACAACAGGGTAAGGTTGACGTTTGAGACACCCATCGCTCCAAGAGAGATTTATAACCTCTGTTTCGATGGCTCCATTATCGATTTCTCTGGTAATGGGATTGAAACCTCCTGCGTGCAAATTGCATTGCCCGAAGAGCCAGCTGCTAACGATATCGTTATAAACGAGGTTCTCTTTAACCCTTACGCTGGTGGGGTCGATTTTGTGGAGATTTACAACCGATCCGAGAAGACTTTCGACTTGAGCAAGCTGTGGATTGCAAACCGTAACAGAACCACCCTGGCGCTTAACGAGTTCTATCGTGCTTCGGCAACATCGAGGCTACTGCTACCCAACAGCTACGCTGTGCTCACCGAGAACATTGAGCAGGTAGAGCAGTTCTACTATATCGAGAATCCCGATGCTATGGTGCATACCCCTAGACTTCCGGCCTATCCTAACGATAATGGTTACGTGCTGCTGCTATCCGACGCAGGCGACGAGGTGGATGAGTTTGCCTACAACGAGAAGATGCATAACACGCTGCTGGCCGATGTCAAGGGTGTTTCGCTGGAGCGTATAAACCCCAACATGCCAACTAACGATCAGTCGAGCTGGCAGTCGGCTGCCCAAACCGCAGGTTTTGCCACCCCAACCGCCAAAAACTCGCAGTTTACCGATCCCACACAGGTGAACGATGAGTTTGAGCTCTCGCTCAAGGTGTTCTCGCCCGATGGCGATGGCTTTGAGGATTATGTTATGATCAATTACGAACTGCCGGAGAACGGTTACATTGCCAATATTATGGTGTTCGACTCGCGGGGTAGAAGGGTTAAACGATTGGCAGCCAATATGACTCTGGGGACATCGGGTAGCATAAAGTGGGATGGCACAAACGATGGTGGCGGTAGGGTTACTGTTGGCGCCTACGTTATATTTATCGAGGCATTCGACCTAAGAGGTAATGTTAAGCGATACAAGAAGACCGTGGTGGTGGCAACCCGTTTTAGGTAAGACATCGTAAACCGAGCAATATAGCAAGGGAGCCAAGCAATCTGCTTGGCTCCCTTCGTTTATGATGAGTGAGTGTGTTTGTATTTCTACAAATTCTGCAGCATCTCCTCCATAATCAGCGTCATTTTCCTTTCAGCTTCTTTACCTACTTTCTGAACTTCCTCATGGGTAATCTCCACAATTTTACCCGGAACACCCAGGTCGGTGATAATGGAGATGGCAAAAACGGGCAGCCCCATTTGGCGAGCAACAATAACCTCGGGAACGGTTGACATACCCACGGTGTCGCCACCAATAATGCGGAAATACTGGTATTCCTTTGGCGTTTCGAAGGTTGGGCCAGTGGTGCCCACGTAGCAACCTATTTGAGTGTTAATGCCATTCTTCTTAGCAATATCCTGTGCCAAGGCAATAAGCTTGTAATCGTAAGGTTGGCTCATGTCGGGGAAACGGGGGCCAAACTCCTTATCGTTAGGGCCAATAAGCGGGTTGGGTAGCAGGTTGATATGGTCGTTGATAATCATCAGGTCGCCAATCTCAAAGTCGGGGTTTACCCCACCGCTGGCGTTGGAAACAAAAAGATTCTTAACACCCAGGTACTTCATAACCCTAACAGGGAAGGTTACCTCCTTCATGTCGTATCCTTCGTAGAAATGGAAGCGGCCCTGCATGGCAACCACCTTCTTTCCACCTAAATCGCCAAATATTAATCGGCCATGGTGCCCCTCAACCGTTGAAACAGGGAAGTTGGGTATATCGCCATAGTCAAGAACTTCTTGATTTTTAATGTCCTTAGTTAGTCCTCCTAGCCCAGTGCCCAGTATAATCCCAACCTCAGGCTCAACGGTTACCTTGCTGCGAATGTAAGCCGTTGTTTCTTTTACTTTCTCTAGCATATTCGTGAATTTTACAGTTAAATTCTTCCTCATTGCCGTTTAAAAAACTTACCCTTATCGGGATAAAGTAAAACACCCTTTTCACTTCGGCGGGAAGGTTGTTAAACTCCTTAATACGTGCCGCATCCTTCTCGGTGGTGATTACAATTGTGGGCCTGTTTTTTAAAACGGAAATTCTTTCAAAGATAGCTCTAATTTTTTTTTCGGTAAAATGATAGTGATCTGGTAGCTGAATGGTGCGATCAACCGCATATAAATCTTTTAAATATCCGAAAAAGGGTTTTGGGTTGGCTATCCCTGCCAAAGCAATTACGTTGGGCTGGCTATTGGGGTTGATTGCCGTATTCGCATCGCTAAAAACTGGCTCTATACTGCCATAGGTGTAGGTTGTGAAATAAACTTGCTGGTTGCTTTGGAGCTTAAGCTTGCCTATAATTTTTTGCTGATCCACATCCGAAAGGTCGCTAGGACACTTGGTAACAATCACTACGTTTGCCCTTTTACGCTGTGCGAAGCTGTCGCGTAGAGTACCTGTTGGTAGAAAAAAATCTTTGTAAATTAAATTGTTGTAATCGGTAAGTAGAATAGCAAGCCCAGGCTTAACGTAACGATGCTGAAATGCATCGTCGAGCAATATTACATCTGTGCTTGGTTTTTGCTGCAGTAGCGTTTTAATGCCACGTACCCTTTGCTCGTCAACCGCTACGGTAATTCCGGGGAATTTGGTTTGCATTTGCATTGGCTCATCGCCAATATCCGATGCGGTGCTACTACTACTGGCTAGTAAAAACCCTTTGGTTCTGCGCTTGTACCCACGGCTAAGCGTTGCCACATTAAAATCATCTTTTAAAAGATTTATGAGATGCTCGGTGTGGGGTGTTTTGCCCGTACCACCAACCGTTAGGTTGCCAATGCAAACTACTGCCCTGCTAAATGAGGTGGATTTTTTTATGCCAATATCAAAAAGAAAGTTTCTGACGTATACGGCTGCCCCATATAGTAGGGCTATGGGGAACAGTATGGTGCGAATAATTTGCATTGGTTACTTGTCTGTTGTTGCAAAGATATTATCAAATCTACACTTTTTCTGGTGAATATTGTTGACTTGTGCACTGTTTACCTAGTGAGAGTTGGCAAGGTCTAATGCCTTCCATGTGAAAAACTTCTTGAAAATAACAGTTTGCACTAAGTAGATAGAAAACCCATAAACCAAGATTAGTATCAATGGGAAGTACTTAAACTCTTGCGCCCCATAGTAATGAATAAACCCTAGCGCAATAGTCGATGCCATCACCAGAATAAAGATTACAAAGGTTGAGGCAGAGGAATTTGTTTTTTTATCGCTACTAAAGGGGTGCTTTTTGGGGCTAACTAAAAATGCAGTGCAGATAGTTAGATAGATTACCATAAAGGCAACGGCAATATCAACTATTACTTTTGTGCCCCAAATAGCAATAACACCAAGGCTTATAGCGATGTAGAAAGGGGTAAGGAAGCGCACAAAAACCGATTTCATTGCTCCCGAAAAGAAGTGGTGTGGCGACTCAATGGGAAAACTCCTGAGCAGCCATCCTACGCCCTTGTTGTTGCCTATGCTCATTGCCGAGGAGAATGATGCCGAAACAAAGCAGAATGAGTATAGGATAATAAAGTATTTACTTGTTTCTGCAAGCGATGTTAACCCTTCAAAATCTTTAAAGAACGGAAATACCATAAAAAACAGAATGTACCCAAAAGTTGGTAGTATTGTTTGCAGAAAAAGTCGTTCGCGGCCAATAAGCCTCCAGGTCATAACAAACGATGAGCGTTCTTGCTCGTTAAACGAAAATATTTTTGATAAAAAGTTGGCTAGGGTGCGCGATTTTGTTTGTGACGTCGATTTATCGCTCTGCTCTAGTTCTGAAAGCTTTTTGTTGAATATTGGGGTGAGGTATTTTCCTGTAATAAATAGCCCAAGCGGGGGAAGGGCAAGCGCAACCAGTGAGAGTATGACTAGATTAGCGCTAAAGTTTAGGCTCGAAAACATTTCGGTTAAGCCTGCAAAGTATGTAGAGGGAATAATGTAAGTGTACCACTTTGTTGCAATGGTGATGTTCGAAAAATCTATCGTATCAAGCATATTGAGGCTAAGCTGATATATTGCCATGAACAGAATGGCCATAAACACCTGAAAATACATCAACAAATTTTTGAGCTTATCGCCCTTGGCAAATCTCATGATGCCTAGGTACATTAAGTTCGATAGGAAAAGGGTGAATATCACATTTAATATTAATGCAAAAACAAACGCTGCCATCGACCCAATACCGTATTGAATAGCAATTTGTACACTTACAGGCAGCAATAAGCTTAATGCTGAAAACATTAGGTGTATAAAAATATGAGCATTGCGAGCAAGGCTCAGCGTGGTGCTGCTGATAGGTAGAGGCTGGAGTATGGTGTTGTCGGACGTGTTGAGAAGTATGGTGCTGAATTCCGATATAATTAGCATTGAAATTGTTAGCATGAGCATAGAGTGCCCAAGGAAGAATAAGGTAAACGAGTCTTGTAGCTTTGTGGTTATCATCAGTATAATTAACCCAATGATAAGCATCATAAGAAACTGCCACACCAGGGAGCTGCTATTCTCTTTAGAACTGTTTCCGTTAAAACTACTAGGCCTGCGGTTATCTAAAGTTAGCTTTAGTTCAAGTATTTTAATGAACTGGGTGTAGTTAGCCCCCATCCTTTTTATTATAGACTTGAAGGGCACAAAAAGGGATAGTATAAGTTTTATCATGGCCTACTTATTTAGCATGCTAAATAGTTCTTCCGCTTTTTCGGAGTAGTTTGAGTTTCCGGTAAGCCTAGTAAATAGGTTCTCTAACGATAAATCGTTGGAGAGGCTTTTGAGCTCATCGAAGGAGCCATCGGCAACAACCTTCCCTTGATCCAGCAGTACAATACGGTTCGATATTCGTTCCACCACATCCATGATGTGAGAGCTGTAAAATATGGTTTTGCCCTCGCGGGCAAGGTGAACAAGCATCTCTTTGATCATGATAACCGAGTTGGCATCGAGGCCCGTAAGCGGTTCGTCCATAAAAATTAGCTGGGGGTTGTGCAGCAGTGCAGAGCCAATTAGCACTTTTTGTCGCATCCCTTTGGAGAAGGTTGCAATTCTATCGTGCATATTTTTATGTATCTCAAAAAGCTTAAGTATCGATTCCGCTTTTTCTCTTGTTTCATCTGCTGGTAGTCCCCTCATATCGCCAATAAATTCAATAAATTCCATTGGTGTAAGCATATCGTAAAGCGATGCATTTTCGGGTATGTAGCCTATTCGTTGCTTAACCTCAAGCGGGTTTTTTCTGATATCGAATCCTAAAACTGATACATCGCCCTGAAAATTGGTTAGCAAGCCACAGAATATTTTAATAGTTGTTGATTTGCCGGCACCATTGGGACCAATATATCCTATTATTTGTCCCTTTTCAATTTCTAAATCAATGCCCTTTAGAACTTCGGTTTCGTTGTAACTTTTTATAAGGTTTTTTGCTTGCAGGATTTGATTGCCCATATTGCTGAGTGATTTGTTTGGTGTAGTTATGTTTAGTATGCTGGTGCTTTTATAAGAAAAAGAAGTGGTAAAAGTATAAAAGTTTTGCCATAAAAACGATCGTGTTTTGCTCAGAATGGAGAATGGGTTGAAGCTTATCTTTCCGTTGATATAGAATGACATATCGGTGATACTTTTTCTCTTTTGCTTTAGGCATAATAGGGTGCAAGTTGGCTTTGTATGGTTTGAGTTGGCATTTGTAAATAAAGTTGGATTATGGGTAAAATATTTTTAGCAAAAAATTTGTTGATAATAAAAAAGGTTGTACATTTGCAACCGCAATTGCGGATATGGCGTAATTGGTAGCCGCGCTAGACTTAGGATCTAGTGCCGAAAGGCGTGGGGGTTCGAGTCCCTCTATCCGCACCAAACCCAGCTTAACGGCTGGGTTTTTTGTTATATGTAAAATTCATACATTTGAATTTTTAGTTTACAGTAACCCCCTAAGCCCAATGTCCTTTACCGATCCCTTTTACCTGTTGGCAATTACCTTTGTGGCAGGTATTAACTTCTTGTTCGTGAGGAGTATTTGGAGGCTTGTTTACTTTCCAAAAGGTGAAGCTAGGGCAATGGATAGGTTTTACCGACGGCATTCACTATACTACAATAAGCTCGATGATAGGCTAAAGAAAAGATTTTTACAGCGAGCCTACTCGTTTACCAAAAGTTTGAAGATTATTGGCCGAATTGGGGTTGAGGTAACCCAACCAATCAAGCTAATGGTGGTGGCGGCCATGGTGCAGATAACGTTGGGCTACAAGCGCTACTTCCTTAAGAACTTCCGCACTGTTTTTGTTTATCCCGACTCATTTCGAAATCCACATACAGGAAATATGCACGACGGCGAGGTGCATCCCCGAGGGCTAATCAGCTTCTCTCTGAAAAAACTTTTGAAAGGGTTTGAGGATCCCTACGATGCCATTAATCTTGGCCTGCATGAAATGGCGCACGCGCTTATGCATAGCATTTTAACTTCAAGCGGACCCCAGGGGAGTTTGAATGCTACGTTGGACGATATCTTAACCATTGCTAGGTTAGAGATGGAAAAGATTAATGCAGGCGAACCACATGTTTTCAGATCCTATGCAGGTGCCAATGCCAGCGAGTTTTTTGCCGTGGCGGTTGAGCATTTCTTCGAGAATCCAAAGGGATTGAAAAGCGAATTGCCTACTCTATATTCAAAATTGTGCGATTTGCTAAAGCAGGATACTGCTTTAAATCTGTTTTAAGTGCAATAAAATGTTAGCCTATGAAAAGCATTGCAAGTAAAGGGTATTGGTTTGGTGTTTATCTAGGCCTTGCCCTTAGTCTAGTATTCTTTTTCTCCCTTTTGTATTTTACCATTTTTTGGGTTGATGGAGTCAAAGGCCAAGCCTTTATGGCTATTACTATTCTCATCTGGCTTCTATTTACCTTTTATATGTTCAGAGATTTGCTGAAAGTAGTTTCGGTTCAGATAACCAACGAAGGGATACTTGTAGCAACATCCAAAAATGTTAAAAGCCTTGCCTGGAAAGATGTTCAGGATATTGACTACTACCGCCGCAATGGTTTCATGCAGATGGATACCATTACCATTCGGGCTGTTGATTTACCGCAGGATGTGAAAGTTCACACCAAGCTTTTTGCCAACCCCCACGAGCTGGTGCAGGCCATGAAATATGGATTCGATTCGTTTGAGCAGAAGGGCTATGTTGAACTGGGTGGCCTATCTCTTATCAAAGTAAAGCCAATTAATCTCGAGGAGATTAGATATCAAAACTTTGTTCAAATTTCTCGACTTCCAATACTTAACCCTCGCACCTACTTTCCGTTGGTTGGTTTCTTTGGCCTCTACAAGTTAATCACTGCTCCCTCAATCCACCTATTTGGTGTTATTATGTTTGCAGTTATTATTCTGTTGACCTTTTTGCTTGGTACGGTTGGAATGGGAAAGGTTGGTATTTCCGATAGGTTTGTATTTATAGCAAGCTACTACTATCCATATCGCAAGTATTTCAGGCTATCCGATATCGATTGTGTTTACATTGAAAGACCTACTAAGAATGGGCTGAAGTCGTTACGGGTATTAACCCTTGATGGCAAGCAGAAACTTTTTCCTCTAGACAACCTCACTAAGGCCGATTGGGATTTGCTTGCCGATGCCATGGCCAAAAATGGGGTAAGGGTTGTGGAGCGGTAGCTGAACCTATCGGGTCGTATATTTGTTCTTTTTTCTAAATAATGTATTTATGAAGATTTCGCAGTTTAATATTCGCAATTTTAAGGTTGATGGCGGTGCCATGTTTGGAGTGGTACCCAAGGTGCTTTGGAGCAGAGTTTATCCAGCCGATGACGATAACTTAATCCCCCTGTCCCTGCGATCGCTGGTTGTTGAAACCGATGGTAGGGTAGTGCTAATCGATACTGGCTTTGGTAATAAGCAAAGCGATAAGTTCTTTAGCCATTTTGGTATTTTTGGTGGCAATGGGCTAGTTGAGGGTCTAGCTAAGCTGGGCTACAAACCCGATGATATTACCGATGTAATTCATACCCACCTGCACTACGACCATTGCGGAGGTGGAATTGCCTTAAACGATAAGGGCGAGTACGTAGCCGTTTTCCCAAATGCAAAGTACCACGTTAGCAAGGGGCAATGGGAGTGGGCCATTAACCCAAATGTACGTGAGGCTGACTCATTTCTGAAAGAAAATTTGCTGCCCATGCAGCAGCTGGGTTTGTTGAATTTGGTAGAGGCTGAGGGCGAGCTGTTACCCGGAATTGAGCTTCGCTTTTTCAATGGCCATACCCGCGGACAGATTGTGCCAATAATCCATTTGCCCAACGGCAAAAAGCTGGTTTACGCTGCCGATTTATTTCCATCAACTGCGCACATTCATCTGGCTTGGAATATGAGCTACGATGTGGAACCACTTGTTACCATGGAGGAGAAGAAACTGTTCCTGAACGAGTCGCTAGAGCATAATTATATCCTTTACTATCAGCATGATTTTTACACCGAGTGTAGCACCCTACAAATGACCCCAAAGGGAATCAGGGCAGGCGAAAAGCTAACCTTGCTAGAGGTGCTGAATTAGCTGAGCTATTTGCCTAAGCGTGTATACAATTAGCGGCCAGAAGCAGTAAGCAAAAAGCAGTGTAGAAACAATGGAGTCGGTAAGTATAATGCTTACGGCTCCATTTCGTTTTAGCATTACTACAATGGAGAAGAACGCCCTAAGCAGCAGTTGCAAGGCAAAAAATGCAAAGATCCTAATGCCAAAAGGGTTGTATGCGTTAGCCAGGTCTAAATTGCCACGAACAATTTCCGAAAAGCTGGCCGATAGCCCCTTGCTGGGTGGTATTTCACCAGTTGCCTCGGTAAGCAAAGCGGGTATGGGATGGCTATTGGCTTTGTATATTAGCGAGTACAGAATAACCCCAGCAAAAGCAATCCCAATTAAAAGGGTTACATAGTGATATGCACGGGTAGAAATATCCGAATTTAACTTACTATTGGGAACGTAATGCTTTTGGTTATTTGACAAACTGCTTGGAGAACTTAAAGCCATGGTGCACATGGTATCGTTGGTGGAATGGTACCTCAAGGGTTATCTCCGTATCGCTAAAATCTACCTTAACAAAACGTGAGCCGGGGAATAGTCTATCCCACAACTTGGTTGCCTTAAACCTGAAGTGCCCAGGGTTTTCCTCAATTAGTTCAAAGCCGCTGCTTTGAAAGTATTCCTTAACTAATTCGGGATCAACCTCCCCATTATGTTTTACCTGAATAATGCTCGACTTGTAGTTGTTTACAATTGCCAATGGCCAAATAAAAGCATAGATGTAAATTACAATAGAATCGGCATAGTGCTGGCCTAACGACTTGCTACCCGTAAAGAAAAGGTAGTAAATAATTAGGTGCGAAATGGCTAGGATAAGGATAGTTCCAGCCGTGGTAATTAGCCAGGGCAAAAGTATTTTATTATTCGATGCTTTTTTAAAACTTATTTCCACTGCAAAGGTGTGTTATTTACTTTTGCTAGATGTGTCGCCCTCGAGGTAGCGCAGCTTGTTCTCAAGGCTATCAATTTTTTGAGTGGAGTGTTCTTCCACCTCCGCTTCAATAGAAATCTCAATGTCTTTAAATGCATCGCGTAACCCCTTTTCAATCTGCTCCAGCTGCCCAGGGTTTCTCATGGCCCTGTCGGTGATGGTATTCAAACCGCTAAAGATCATGAGCCACGCAGCTGCCAAAACTATGGCCAACGCCGATACCACTAAAGATATTATGCCAAGGCTTTTGGATCCATTGCCCCTCGATGCCTGCACAATGGAGATAATGCTGAATATTATGGCTAACCCTCCGGGCAAAAAGGCCACAATGCCAACGCATGGAATAAAGGCCACTATTAATGATATTATGCCCATCACAATGCCAATAATTCCCATTACTTGTCCTTCGGTCGATTTTCTGTACTCTTCCATAATGTTTTATCTAGGTTTGATAAAGACGAATTCCGAATTGAATTGCTGCAACCAGTTCGCTAATCTTTTTTAAGTATAGAAAGAACATCTTCCTCAAGTGTTTTGGTGGGGCGTTCAATAATTCGCCCAATTTCCACTTCGTTGCTCCTGATGATAAACGTGGGAACAAAGTCTATGTACCCCTCGTCAACTCCTGCCTCAGGGCATACTTTTCTCCTGTTTACAGCAATAATGTTAATTCTATCGCTGGGGATGTTAAGCTGATTAAGCAGCTTTAAAAACCGAGGGGTTTCGCGCTTGCTGTCGGGGCACCACGTTGACACAACTAGCTCGAAGGTTACTCCCTTAAGCAAAGGCTTAAGATCATTCAACACTGCAGCATCAGGTTGGTAGCTATCGTAGTTCATGCTAAACCAAGCATAAAAAGGCTCCGTTTGGAAATCCTCAGGTATAACCTTGCCATAAAGTATGTTCTGATTTACCATCTCGTCGAAAATTATTTTATTGGTATGCTGTGCAAGCACTACCGTTGGACCGATTAAGATTGCAAGCACCAGAATCTGAAGTCTCATTGTCTTGTTTTCGTTTGGATAAAGGTAATACAAAAGTGGAAAACTTAAATGGTAAAACCAATATGTACACTTTCAAAAAAAAACATCATAGTCAACCTTCATCAAAGAATTCAATAATAGCAGTGTTGTAATATACTTGTAGAGGTTTATTTGCTTCTGATTTTTAATCATATATAAACAAAAAAATGGTTCAATATCATCATAAAATCACTTATTATTTTACCTTATGTTTAATAGAAAGTTTCCCTACACCCTAAACCTAACCTAATGTTCGATTATAAACCCAATATAGAAAAGAGGTTGATTAATCGCCGTGAGATTGTATTCATAGTCCTAGCTGGCCTATTCCTGGGTTCCCTCGCCATGCTTAATATATTGGGAATATCACGGTACATCCATTTTCATATCAACATCTTCAATCTCGAAATTCCCGTGATGTTTTTTGTGGGTATCTTACCTTACCCCATCACGTTTCTTTGTACCGACTTCATAAGTGAGCTTTATGGTAAGCACAGGGCCAATATGGTGGTGTGGACAGGATTGATGCTAAACATATGGGTTCTATTTATCCTTTGGCTCGGTGGGATATTGCCTCCAGTTCCCGAAATTATTGCTGAAACGGGCTTGCCGGCTGTGAGCGACCAAGATTTCTCGTTTTTTCATATTCGCAAATTAACGTTTGGCGCAACTGCTGCCTCAATGATAGCTTACCTTACCGCTCAGTTTGTCGATGTGCATGTTTTTCACCTTGTTAAGAGAATCACCAAGGGGAAGCATTTGTGGTTGCGCAACAATGTGTCAACCCTTACCAGCCAGCTGGTCGATTCAGTGTCGGTTGTTCTTATCACCTATTTTTATGCGCACGCTATACAAATTCCTGAAGGGAGAACCATCACCCAAACGCTAGTAATATTTATTCTGTCAAGCTACATCTTTAAAATGTTGTCGGCACTTCTCGATACAGTTCCCTTTTACATAGGTGTGAAATACTTATCAAAGTATTTACAGATAGACCCAGTTAGTGAGTTTAAGAAATAGATAAATGCATTATTACGATGGCATTGCATGAAACATTGAACCTTCGCAAGGAGGAGGTAGTACCGGTTGCCATGATGGTATTTCAATCGGTATTCCTTGGTTTTTTTCTAGGGGCTTTTGATGTAAGTGCAAACACCTTATTTCTAAATAGCTTCGATCAGGCAATGATACCCAAGGCTATTGTGATATCGGGCCTAACGGGCATCGTGCTAACCTCTCTTTACTCATACTTTCAGGCTCGATTAGAATTCTCAAGCCTTGCCATTTTGAACCTGTTTACCGTGTTTATCCTAACTTTTGCCCTACGGGCTGGATATTATTTCTCCGATACTAAATGGCTGGCCTTTGCACTATTTGTTCTTATGGGGCCCTTAAATATTGTAGCATTGGTTGGATTCTGGGGAACTGTTGGCAGAATATTCGATCTTCGACAAGGGAAGAGGATCTTTGGTTTTATCGATACGGGACAGGTTGTGGGGGTTATTGTCAGCTCTTTCTCCATCCCTTTCCTCATTACCCTTGGGTTTAGAACCAACAACCTGCTGTATATAAGTGCAATCAGTATCTTTTTGGCACTTGTTTTTCAGGTTGTAATTGGAGCAAAGTATCCCAATAAGCTTAAGGTTAAGGCCGAGCAGTCCAGCAAAAGGAGTTCATTTGCCAGTACATTAAAGATTCCCTATGTACGTACAATGGCCATTTTCGTAATTATGTCGATGCTTGTTGCATTCTTTGTGCACTTCCTGTTTTTGGCTGTGGCATCGCAACGGTTTGACAACCCCGATGAAATGGCCAAGTACTTTGGAGGCCTTATGGGCTCTCTCACTTTTGTAAGCGTACTGATTAAAGCTTTTGTATACGGCCCTTTGATGAAAACCTATGGATTGAAAGTTAGCCTATTGGTGTCTCCATTCGTTATGCTTTTCATAACGGTAAGCGCAGCAGCTGTGGGGAGTTTATTTGGGTTTACTCTCGAGTCCGCAGCTTTTACCCTTTTCTTCCTGCTTATTTCACTTAGTAAGTTTTTCCAAAAGGCTTTGAAAGATTCTATCGAGAGCCCTGTTCTTAAGCTGGTTTACCAGTCGTTGCCCCCCGCTATTCGCCATGAGGTTCAGGCCAGGGTCGATGGAACCATCAACGAGTCGGCAGCTCTGGCGTCGGGCGTTATTCTGGCTTTGCTAGGTTTGTTTGCCGTAATTACTCTGCTCCACTATGTATATATCCTTATAGGCTTTATTCTTGTATGGTTCTTCATCTCTCTTAGGCTGTTTAGAGGGTACCGAAAAACATTAAAGCAAACCCTTGAGGGAGCCTCAATCAGGCAGGTAGTTGAGTCGCCAGAGTTGAAGTGGTTTTCTGGCATTGCACATTTTGCCGCAGGTAAGCAGTTAGAGCTATTGGAGGTATCGAAACCCTGGCTGATTCCAACCTTTATTGAAAGAAACCTGCCAAGGGTAAGCGGCGATGATCTTAGAGCCATATGCGATTTCATAGAGCAAAAGGCATTGGTGGAGATGAGAAATATGCTTGAAGCTAGAAAGGGAGGCCATTTGAGCCCCGAAGATCTGGCGTTTATAAATTCCACCCAGGCTTCTCTCAACGACTTAATGAAGTATATTGATGATGAGGAGCGGGTCGCCACCCTGATGAACTCAAAGGATTTTAACGAAAGGATGTTGGCCGCTAAAATAATCGGTCTTTCTTCTAAAGCCGATATAAGGCAGAAGTTGACATTTCTCCTTCGCGACCTTGTGCCACAGGTAAAGAGACAAGCCCTTTGGGCTGCCCGAGGCAAACGATACAAGGAAATTATTAGTTTCCTAATTGATTTTCTCGACAAGGATGAATATGCCCCATTGGCACATTTTGCGCTTATGAACTCAGGCGAGGTGGGCCTCGAAATGCTCGTTACTGCGTTTAGCCGATCAGGGGCAACCGACAGTTTTCAGCAACGAATTATCAGGGTAATCCCCGATACGGGCAGCGCCATTGCTCAAGAGGTCTTGTTCGATAAGTTGAAGATCCAGTCCTTCCTAAAAACAGATGTGCTTAATAGTTTACTTAAGTTAGATTTTGTTGCAGACGAAAGGGAGAGCCTTACGCTTCATCAAATGATTGTTGAACAGGCCAGCGTTTGTGCTTGGAATCTAAATGTTCTTCATCAGTGTCCAGGTCAAGATAAAGCACCAAAGCTTAGGGAAGAACTTGAGGTAGAGGTTTATGCAAGTCGGCATAACCTTTTCCAGATTCTTAAGTTGCTTTACGACAAGAGCTCTATCGACTCGGTAATCGAAAACCTTGAAGCCGGAACTGGCGAGAGCATATCCTTTGCCATTGAGCTGCTCGACACATTTGTGGTGGAGGATCTCAAGCCATACATCTTCCCAATTCTGGAGGATAACTCGCTATCGAATAAAATATGGGCGTTGCAGAACTACTTCCCGCTACCAGAATATAGCTCTGAGTCGTTGCTTAAGGCCATTATCAATCGCAATGAGAACCTTATAGGAAAGCAGGCAAAAATTTACGCCCTGAACGCATTTCGTAACCTTGTTGATGTGGGTGTAACTGCCGATTTGGTAGCTCAACTTTTCAATACCGATAGGGTGTTACGCCAGCTCTCAGGCCAGTTAATAAAACAGATTGATAGGGAAAAGTATGGCAGCTACCGTGCAAGGCTTGGCGATAGGCTTAGGGTTGATTTGGATAGGAGCATAGAGGTTTGCAACTTAATTGGCTCATCAGCAGTAGATAGGCTTGAGTTTTTTAGCGGGTTACCCTACAGTAAATCGCACGCTGCTCCTCTATTTTGGCTTTACAACTCATCAACCATGTTGGTCTCCAATGTTGATATTTTAACCTTAGGGGCTTTTGCAAGTAAAAAGTACTACATCCTTGTCGAGAAGGGATCCCGGTTCAATTAATATTACCTATTACTACCAAGACCCGATTACTGGTTGCTCCAACTCGTTAGTTAAACCAAGCCGTATTCGTGAAGCCACTGAGGTAATCGAAGGCTTAGATAATGTATATTGTTATTCAAAGGATATTATAAACATTTCTTCACAGGTTACCGATGACGCATTGCTTATTGGTGAGTTTATTAGCGATAAGGGTGGAATAGTTTCTGTATCTGGCAATACGGCTGAGTACAGCATTGCCGAGGCTGGAAATGGAACAGACCGGGTTACCTTTAGGTATATCATAGGTGAAACTCCCTATGAGGTATCAACTACTGTTCTGATAGACTCCATCGGGCCAGTGTCAATAACTGGACTAGCCGAGCATTACTGTGCCGATAGCAAGCCTGTAGAAATTAGAGGGTACTTGGAGAATGCATTGCAAGGAACAAGAAGCCTGTCCTACACTGGGGATCCATCAGCATTCAGTAGTACAGGAAGCGTTGCAACTCTTTCGCCTGCATTGGAGACTCCTGATAGCTACGATGTAACCTTTGAATTTACATCTGTTGCTAGTGGTTGCAGTCGCGATACAACTTATTCCTTCGACATTCACCCTTTGCCACTGGTTTCTACCACCATTCCCGATTATTATAATGTGGATGCAGAACCTCTAATCCTTCAGGGGTTCCCTGCTGGCGGACTGTTTACAGCCGAACGTGGGGTCTCGGGTAACGAGTTTTACCCTGCGGTAGCAGGAGCGGGAGCTCATAATATTTTATATACCTATTCAGATGAGTATGGGTGTGTAAATTCATCGCTACATTCCATTGTTGTTGTTGGAGCCGATGGTGAGATTTCTATGCCCAACTTTGCTTGCATCGACTCCAATCCAATTACCATTACAGCAACTACTGGAAATGGCTTAGTGGGTGAGTTTATAGGGAAGGGTATTGCCAATACCGGTGATGGTGAGGCAACGTTTGATCCAGCTATAGCCGGTAAGGGAGTTCATAACATCACTTATAAATACCTGTTCGCTGCGGATGGGGTGACTGAACTATTTCTAAGTAGGAATATTGAGGTGGATAGCCTTGGCCTTGTCGAGATTTTTGGACTTGAAGATGTGTATTGTCATAACGATCCTTCCACACTGCTTACAGCATCGCCAGCAGGTGGAATATTTACTAACACTGAGTATTTGGTCGTAAATCGATTTTATCCTTCGTTGGCAAGCACCGAGAGCCTAAACCCAGTTTCCTATACTTTCACCAATAATCGCACGGGTTGCTCTATTACTGGCGCAATGGAGGTTGATGTTAGGCCAGTGCCTAAGGTTAGATTCAATGTGGAGCAGTCCTGCTCCGATCTACAGACAGACCCCGTTCAGTTTGTAAACAACACCGTATCTGTCGATCCCGTATCAGCATGGCAATGGAGTTTCGATTCACAGGGGTTTGCCACTTCTACCGAGGAGAATCCAAACTATTTGTACTTGACCTCAGGTTCAAAGCAGGTTACGCTAATTGCAACCACGACATTTGGGTGCCAAACCCGAATAGATTCCATTGTAAACATTGGTTTAGTGCCCAAAGCAAACTTCACCCGCGAGAATGAATGTTTTAATAATCGAGAAGTCGTTTTGGTAAGTACAGTCGGTTCAGCAAGTATTGTGAACTATAGGTGGGAACTATCCGATGGGACGACCTACGAGGGCGAAAGCCTTAACACCATTGGCCATATGTTTCCGGCAGTGGATACTTATGATGTAAAGTTAGTAATTACATCGAAAGAGAATTGCAAAGACTCCATTGTTAAAGCCATAAGGATACTTCCGTTGATAAAGTTTGACGCTGTCGACGGTAGCTATTACTTCGAGAATTTTGAGTCTAACGATGGCAATTGGCTGGCACGAGGGCTCTCCGAAGGCGACACCTATTCATGGCGCTTAGGACACCCCAATGGTGATATTATTAATAGCCCTTCATCAGGCGAAAATGCATGGTTTACAGATGTTGACCTGGCTAACCAGGCAGTAGAACAATCGCAGGTAGTAAGCCCCTGTTTCGACTTAAGTGGTCTGCAAAGGCCCATGATGAAGTTGGGAATATGGTCATCACCGGTTGCTGGGCGTAATGGCGCTGTAGTTCAGTATTCAATCGATGATGGAAAGGCATGGGTAACACTGGGTGAGCAGGAGTCCGGGATTAACTGGTACAACTCCTCATCCATCCAAAGCCAACCCGGTGGGCAGATTACTGGCTGGAGCCGAGATGCTATGGATAGCTGGGCAACTGCTCGCCATAGCCTCGATGAGCTTAAGGGTAAAACCAACGTAAGATTCCGAATTGCTTTTGCAGCCGATGGTTTGGCAATTGACTACTTTGATGGTTTTGCTTTTGATGATGTTTGGATTGGAAACCGCGAGCAGAATTTATTGGTTGAATATTTTACCAATACCACCCTGCTGTCCACTGCTCAAGCCAACACTAGTATGGTACTGCTTGAGGATGAGAATGAGCTGGATGTAGTACCTATACACTACCATACCGATAGCCCTTACGGTGATCCAATATTTGAGTTGTACCCCTCAGGTATCTCTGCTCGTCAGCTATATTATGGGGTAACCGGAATTCCCTATGCCTTGGTGAATGGAACCGAGGAGTTCAACTTCACATCCTTTGAACAGAACCAGACTAACATTGTAAATATTGAGCGATTGAAAGATCCAGTAATAGGTATTTCTGTTCATGGCACAGCTAGTAATTCATTAGATATTACCTTAAGCATTGAAGCTCTTGAACCGATTGACAACCAAGAACTAGTAGTTCACTGTGCTGTTGTGCAAAAACTGTTTGTGTTAGACCAAGCAATGCATGGTCAGGATGAGTTTAGCAACGTGATCAGACAGTTCATTCCCGATCCTGGAGGAACTTGGCTTAAGAGCAACTGGAGTAAAGGAGATAAGGAAAACCTTTCGTTAAGTTGGCCAATACCTCCGCAATTGAATAAGGAACAGCTAAGCGTTGTGGTTTTTGTGCAGAATGCTTTAAACCACAAGGTTTACCAAGTGCAAACGGTCAAGCTTTCCGACATTAGCACATCATCCCATCTAGAGCAAACGTCAAGCATATCCTTGTATCCTAACCCGGCAACATCATCGGTTCGTCTTGTTAGCCCTAGCCAAATGGAGCAGATTACTATAATTGACGCTTCTGGGCGCGTGCTTAGGATTGCTCGGGCAAATAGTACGCAGGTTGATATTGATGTCAATGCCTTGAAACCCGGTATGTACATAGTTCACGTTAAGCATCAGGGTGGGTTTGAAGCACTGAAGTTTGTTAAAAAGTAGTTAATTGCGTAAAAACGGCACAGCATGAAGGGGAAACCCTTTGCATGCTGTGCCGACTTTTACTAAATTGCTCCATGTTTTATTTGATGCTATAACTAAAAGTTCAACTATGCCCATAGCTTATCTTACCCGCCGAGAACGATTCGCATCAGCGCATCGTCTATTCCAGCCAGGGCTTTCCAACGATGAAAATCTTAATCTTTATGGGCAGTGCTCGCATCCCAACTGGCATGGGCATAACTACGAGCTGTTCGTTACCGTAAGGGGCGAGGTGAATCCCCAAACAGGTTTCGTATTAAATCTTAAAACCCTTAGTAACATACTGAAAGCGAAGGTTGTTGATAAGTTGGATCATCGTAATCTGAATGTTGATGTTGACTTTCTTGAGGGCTTGGTGCCTACAACCGAAAACCTTGCCATAGCCATATGGGCCTGTATAGAGGATGATATAAACGCAATGGGAGCCAAGCTCCACTGCATTAAGGTACAAGAGTCTGAAAATAATTTCATCGAGTACCGCGGCGAGTAGTTTGTCGCCAATCCCCTGCTTTTTTAATTTGATTTATGGTACTTTTGCAGAATTACAGCAATACATAATTCTTTTTCAATGGAAATAGTTAACGACGGTGCTTTTGTTCCCGATAGCGAGGGGTACGAGAAGATAGAACGTTGGAACACTGAAAACACCAAAAAACTGGCCGAACACTACAAGGCAATAATTGAATTGCTTGGTGAGGATGTTAGCCGAGAAGGCCTGCTCGATACGCCTGTTCGTGTGGCCAAGGCCATGCAGTTTCTAACCCATGGCTACAATGTCGATCCTGGCAAGATAATTCAGTCGGCTAAGTTTAAGGAGGATTACCGGCAGATGGTAATTGTTAAGGATATTGAGATCTACTCAATGTGCGAGCATCATATGATTCCCTTCTACGGGAAGGCACACGTGGCATACATTCCCAACGGATACATCACGGGGTTAAGTAAAATTGCTCGAGTGGTAGAGGCTTTTGCTCGTAGGCTCCAGGTTCAGGAGCGGCTTACAGTTCAAATTCGCGACTGTATTCAGGAGAACTTGAACCCCTTGGGGGTTGCTGTGGTAATTGAGGCTGGACATATGTGTATGCAGATGCGAGGCGTGCAAAAGCAGAACTCGGTTACTACCACATCGGCATTTACGGGTATCTTCTTATCGCAGAATAAAACTCGCGAGGAGTTCGTTCACCTTATTGGCACTAAGCTGCACTAGGCTTATCCGAGTAGGTAGTGTAGCCTACTCCTTGCTTCCGTAGGCTAGGTCTCCTGCATCGCCCAATCCCGGAACGATATACGACTTTACGGTTAGCTCATCGTCCACTGCCCCAAGCCATAGGGTTACGTTTTTGTTCATCAAGTTTTTACGAGTATACTCAACACCCTCCTTCGATGCAATAATTGCAACAATATGGGTGTGTTTGGGTGTACCTCGCTCGAGCAGCGCCTGGTAGGCTAGCACCATCGATGATCCTGTGGCCAGCATGGGATCGGCAATAATTAGTGTCTTGTTATCGATAGAAGGGCATGAGAGATGTTCGAATTGTATCTTGAAGGTTCCGTCCTTGCTATACTTTCTGAAGGCCGATATGAAGGCGTTCTCCGCATGGTCGAAGTAGTTGAGAAATCCATTGTGCATTGGGAGCCCTGCCCGCATGATGGAGGCAACAACCACACCATTCTCGGGTATCTGCATCTCGGCAACTCCAAGCGGTGTTTGGGCTTGAACTGTTTTATACTCTAGATCCTTGCTTATTTCGTATGCAAAAACCTCGCTAATGCGTTCAAGGTTTCGCCTAAAGCGCATGCTGTCGTTCTGCACAGAGGTGCTTCGGATTTCGTATATAAAGCTGTTCAGAATTGAGTTGGAGGAGCCTAGTTCCCTTACCATAGGAGATGATTTTGATGATGTTGAAAGTAGAATTGTAAATCGGTTCGAAAATACTAATTTAAAGCCAATGTAAGCAATTTTGCCACTCTATTTTGAGGCATTTGTACTCTACAACATATTATTGTCAGCAAACGAGAAGCACTTTTGGTTGGTAATAATTACGTGGTCGAGCAGGCTGATGTCCATCGTTGTTGCCGCCTGCTTTATTTTCTGTGTAATCTTTTGGTCGTCGTCGCTAGGGTGGTTGTTGCCCGAGGGGTGGTTGTGGCACAGCACAATGCCAATGGCCTGATGATCCAGTGCGGTTCGCATTATCTTTCGAACATCAACCACAGTTGCAGTAAAACCACCTTCGCTAATGCGAACCCGCTCGATAATTCTATTGGCTCTATTCAGCAGCAGAACCCAGAACTCTTCGTGGGCTAGGTCGGCAAGCAGGGGCTGGAATAGCTCTATCACATCGTTGCTCGAGGTGATTTGCTTTCGGTTAATGGCCTCGCTCACTTTTCTTCGCCGGCCCAGCTCCAGCGCAGCCATAATGGTAACTCCCTTGGCTTGTCCTATTCCCTTTGTTTTGGTGAAATCTTTTAGGCTAAACTTGCCCAGCTCGTTGAGGTTGTTGTTGGCGCTGCTTAGTATGCGTTGCGCAATGGCAACTGCCGTTTCGTTTCTAGTGCCAGAGCCAATTAGAATGGCCATGAGCTCAGCATCGCTTAGGCTAGCAACACCTTTACTTATCATTTTCTCGCGTGGGCGATCATCTAAGGCCCACTCCTTAATGGTTAATGGTTTGCCAACTTCCTGCATGGTAGCATCTATTTGCAGTAAGAAAGTTACAAAAAAATGAGGCAGGAGAAAGTATATTGCAAAAAAAAGCTCGCCAGTGGCGAGCTAAATCCTAAATCTACCTTGTAATACTATTGTAGTGCGTTAATGTGAAGGGCTAGTGAACTCTTCAGGTTTGCAGCTTTATTCTTATGAATAATGTTCTTCTTGGCCAGCTTGTCCAACATCGATGATACCTTAGGAAGCATCTCTTGTGCAGCAGCCTTATCGGTAGTGCCTCTTAAAGCCTTAAGGGCATTACGAGTTGTACGCGCAAAGTACTTGTTGTGAACCCTACGGGCTTCCGACTGACGAATTCTTTTGATTGCTGACTTGTGGTTTGCCATTTTGCTAACTATTAAATATAAAAGTGGTAGCCCGTAGGGGAATCGAACCCCTGTTACCAGGATGAAAACCTGGCGTCCTAACCCCTAGACGAACGGGCCATCATTTCAATTGTTGTATTGCCTTACCATCGTAAAGCGGGTGCAAAGGTAATTGAAAATTTATTTCTTGCAAAAAAATGTATGAAATTTTTGAAAAAAATTACTTGAAAGTGTACCTGATGGAAAGCCCGGAGTTGAACCATACCCCAATGTCATTTACAATGTTAAGTATTGGAAGGATATCAAGGCTTAAAGATATTGGTGCACTTTCAAAAACGTATTCTACTCCAATTATTCCATCTACCCCAAGGAATAGTTCCCCACCCATTGAGCCTGCAAAGGGGCTATTGTCATCGGCCTTAGCTGTTGCGAGGTGAGCTCCGCCTCCGTAGTACCATTCAAATCCAGGTGCGTCAGGTATTCGGTTGTGGATTTGGTAAAGGCCTGTTATCCCAATACCTCCCCATCCAAAGGAAACTATACCCTCTGCAGCCGTGTTGCTGGTTAGGAACTGTTTCACTGTCACCCCCGATGGGTAACCACCGCGCAAACCAACTCCAGTATTGTATGTGTGCTGGGCTTTTGCTTCTGCTGAAAATAATGTTAGTACAAAAAAGATTGCTAAAAAATGCTTGGCTTTCATACTTCGGATTTAATGTTAGTGTTTTACAATGTATCGATTGTCAAAAAAAAATCTAATCAAAATCTAGCTCCTCTTGAAGCTTATTCCCTTTGCATACCCTAATGTAATACTTCGACAGGGTGTTTCGCTCCTGCGCCTCCTCATCAATAGGGATTGGCTTAAAACCCAACTTTTTTAACGAGGCCATGGCTGCTTTATTGTCAAGATCGGCTTCAATGAGTATGGTTTTAAAAAGATTAGCTTCCTTGGCCCAATCCAAGATACCTAGCATAACCTCGGTTGCATACCCATTCCTTCTGTATGGTGGTTCAATGCTAAAAAAAACTTCCACCTCTTCGTTTGCTGTGGGTTTACCGTTAAATGTGAACTGCCCAACAATACACTTCTTCTCCCTATCAATCATTGTCCAAAGGGTGTAAAACAGGTAATCGCAGGTTTTGTTGTCCCATACGTCGGGGGTTCGTTCAATCATCTCGGCCAGCTCTTCGCAGTAGGCTGTGGGTAGTTCTAACCCCGACACTTGGCATTTAGCCCTCTTTTCGAACTCAGCTCTAGACCTGATAAGAGTTTTAAGCTCATCTAAGGCTAAGGGCACTACGTCTATTCTTTCGGTTGAGATATTCATAACGGTGGCTTTTGGTGGTTTTTTAAATGTCAAGGTATCTTCTGGGGAAGATATCGTCGTCGGTTATGGCTTCGGCAATGCTCTTAATGTCCAGGCCCGAAAAGTTGCCCGATGACATTAGCAGCAGGTTGGTGTTGTCCCAAAAATGTTCCGTTAAAAATTTCTGTAAACCTTGGCTGTTGGTAAATATGGTGAGGTTTGAGCAGTTGAACTTTTCCCTAATCGTAGCCTCTGCTATAGGGGGCAGCTTCTTGTGCTCAAGGGTTTTCGGGTTGTAGTATACTATTGGTATGTCGGCTGTGCACAGGGTGTTTTTGTACTCATCCAAAAAGTTGGGGTTTAGGCTGCTAAAGGTATGCAGCTCGAGGCAGGCTACCAATTTGCGGTAAGGGAAGGTTTCTCTTAATGCTTGGACCGTGGCCTTTACCTTCGATGGGGCGTGGGCAAAGTCGAGATATACATCGGTAGTTTCGGATTTTTGGATAAGCTGCAGCCGTTTTTCTGCACCGCAAAAGCTTGATATCGACCTGTAGAACAGGTCTTCTGTAACGCCCAGTAAGGAGCAAACCGCTTTGGCTGCCGAAATGTTCTCCATGTTATGGCTGCCAAGCACCTTTAGTTCCAACTCCCCGTTGGGGGTGTCGAGGTATGTTTTTTCGATGTTTACATGGTGGGGATGAGCCGTGTACGGAGTCTTTTTAATGGTTTCGCTCGCTTGGCTGGCTACTCGAACAACATTCTCGTCGTTGGCGCAGTACACGAGATGCCCGTTGGGCTCAATGGTATCTACAAAAATTTCGAATTGATTTAGATACTTCTCAAAGTTGGGGAACACATTGATGTGATCCCAAGCAATGCCTGATATTACGGCTATATGTGGCTTGTAAAGGTGAAATTTCGGACGGGGATCGATGGGCGAGGTGAGGTACTCATCGCCTTCGAAAATTGCAAGGGCTGTATCATCCGACAGGCTCACCATGTTGTCAAACCCCTCGATTTGTGCTCCCACCATGTAGTCGAATTTCTGACCTGCCTCCTTCAGTACGTGCATAACCATTGAGGTGATGGTGGTTTTACCATGGCTACCGCCAACAACTACGCGGGTTTTATTCTTAGTTTGTTCAAATAAATATTCGGGGTACGAGTATATTTTTTTGCCCAGCTCCTTGGCTCGTAAAAGTTCAGGGTTGTCGGCGCGGGCATGCATACCAAGCACCACCGCATCAATTTCTTTGGATATCTTTTCTGGGAACCAACCGGTTTCGCTAGGTAGTAAGCCGTGGTGTGCCAGCCGGCTCCGCGAGGGCTCAAAAATCTCATCGTCGGAACCCGAGATGCTGTACCCTTTGCTTTTCAGAGCAATGGCCAGGTTGTGCATAGCGCTACCGCCTATGGCGATGAAATGGATTCTCATACCTTATGTTTGATGCAAAGTTAGGCAAAAAAATGCTTTGGCATAGACTTAATGTGCTCAAAGGATATTTGCACCTTCTGGGCTTGGGGCAATAGCCATTGCGCTTCTAACAGTTAGTGGGCTTAGTTACAAAGCGTCAACCAGCAACCCCGTCAAGGCCTTGAGGCATGAATAAAAAAAACTAACCTAGGTGGCTAACCGAAAATTAAACTAAAAGTTGTTTCGGTGTGGGCTATGGACTTCACCTTAAGGCTTGCATTATTTAATCGCGCTAGCTGACGTGAAATGCTTAGACCAATGCCGTTACCATTATCGCGGGTGGTGAAGAATGGCACAAAAATCTCATCAATCAGCTCGGGTGGGATGCCAGGCCCATTGTCGGTAACGGATATAACCACCTCTCCCTTAGGTGAGGCTTTGCATAAAACTTTTATGAATGGATCAGCTGATTCGGTGAGTGCATCGGCAGCGTTTTTCAAAATATTTGTAAGTACTTGCGATATTTGACCCTCGTCAACCTTTAGGGCTTGCGTATCACTCTCCAACTCGGTTGTTATGTTGATCTGGTTTTCGCCATATAGCGAGTTGAACAGCATTAGGGTTTTATCTAAAAGATTCTTCACATGAACTTCGGATATTTCAGGCTTAGGAAGCCTAGTGAGCTTTCGATAGTTCTCTACAAAACGTGTTAGCCCTTGCCCCTGCTCACGAATTACCCTTAGCCCCTGAATGGTTCTCTTTATTAATCCTTCGTCAACCTCGCTGGTGGTTATGGGGTCGCTACCCTTCACAAACTGATTGGATAGGTTTTCGGAGAGTGAAGTTACCGGCGCAATGGAGTTCATTATTTCGTGAGTAAGCACTCGTATTAGCTTAAGCCACGAGTCCAGCTCCTTCTCGTCCAACTCCTTGCGTATGTCCTGCATCGAGATAAGCCTAAGCTGCTCCTGGTCGCTTTTAAAAGCGCTAGCCTTAACCAGTAGGGTAACCGGACCATTCTTGCAGCTTATGGTTATGGTTTTTTCTTGGTTTGCCTCAATCTCCTTCAGTAGCTTGGCCAACTTTGGGTCAATCCGTTCTAGCTGGCGGATATGGGTTAGCTGGTTTAGCCCTAGCAGTTTTTTTAGACTGGTGTTGGAATTGATAATGAAGCCCTGGCTATTTACCGATACTATACCCACGCTAATGTGCTCAATCATTGCCTCAAAATACTTCTCCTGCCGTTGATTTTCAATATGAATCTTCTCGATTTGCTTGGAGATACGCCTAAGGTTTGCGCTAAGCTTGTTCAGCAGTTTATCACCAGCGTAGTCGGGGAGCGATAGGCTAAAATCGTCGTTGCAAACAGAATCGAAGAAGTAGGCTATTTTCTTATTGATTTTATTTGTGTACCAAATCAGATTAATAATCAATATAACGATTAGCAGTAGCAATGCTAGGATGTTGTATATGGGCTGTCCGCTGCTTTGTGCCCACCCCGTGTATAAGCTTAGCAGGGCGATAACTACTATGCGGATAGCTATATTTAGGTAGAATGATCTGGTCATACGTTGTTAGGGTTAAGCATACCTACTGATTAATACCATACTTTCGCATCTTGTTGTAAAGGGTTTGCCGGGTAATGCCCAGCTGGTTGGCTGCAGCCTTTATGTTTCCCGCATTTTTTTCGATGGCTAGCGTAATCATCTTTTTTTCCATCTCATCGAGCTTCACAACATTTGTGTCGGCTTTGTGGCTAACAGTTGATCCCGAGAAGAAGTCGTGCACCTTTAGCTTGCCCGATTCGCTCATAATTACTGCTTTTTCAATGGTGTGCTCCAGCTCGCGGATATTGCCCGGCCAAGAGTAATCGGTTAGCTTCTCCTTGGCTTGCTGCGTGATACTAAGCGATGGCTTACCATATTTTTCGGAATACTTGGTAAGGAAATGCTCGGCCAGTGGCATTATGTCATCCTTACGGCGACGCAGGGGAGGCACCTCAATGTGTATTGTATTTATTCGGTACAGTAAATCCTCGCGAAACTCGCCGTTATCAACTAACTGGTTCATATCCTTGTTGGTGGCGCAGATAAGCCTAATGTCGATGGGGTTGGGTTGGTTTGCCCCAACCCTTGTAACCTCACGGTTTTGCAGTGCTACTAGTAACTTCGATTGGAGATTTAGCGGTAAGTTTGCTATTTCGTCGAGGAAGAGCGTGCCACGATTTGCCAGCTCAAATTTTCCGGTGCGGCTCTCGTGGGCATCGGTAAATGCGCCCTTAACGTGGCCAAATAGTTCGCTCTCGAAAAGTGTCTCACTTACAGCGCCCATATCAACGGTTACCATAATCTCATTGCTGCGCACCGACATGTTATGTATTCTGCGGGCTATTAGCTCTTTGCCCGTTCCATTCTCACCTGTAATTAGTATGTTGGTGTTGGTCTGGGCTACCTTATCTACGGTTCTTAGCACATCCAGAATGGCTGCAGAACTGCCAATGATCTGCTTATCCTCTCGGTTTATGCTTCTGATCAAGTCCTTCTCCTTCTGCTTAAGTCCCTCAATCTCCATTTTCGATAAGCTCAACTCAATGGCCGATTTTACCGTTGCCAGCAGTTTCTGGTTTTCCCAGGGTTTTAGCACAAAATCGGTGGCTCCCGCCTTGAGTGCCTTAACTGCCAGCTCCACATCGCCATAGGCGGTTATTAGCACAACCGATATGTCGGGATGATTTTCCTTAATGCGTTGAAGCCAGTAAAGCCCCTCGTTGCCGGTGTTCACCCCGGCTTTAAAGTTCATGTCGAGTAGCACCAGATGGTAGCTGTTGCTTTGCAACTCCGATAATAGCAGATTTGGGTTCGATATGCAGCTAACCTTGTTATATTCTGGCGCCAGTAGCATTTCTAGTGCCAGTAGCACATTCTTGTTATCGTCAACAATTAGGATATTTCCTTTGGCCATTTTTTAATTCTATTAAAAAACAAATATAGATGTAGTGGGATGTAAATGCAAAGATGTGTAAAAATATTTGACACGTCTTTTTGTAACCGTATAATTTTAGTTGTTTAAATGGGCATAATTGCCAATTAAAACTCTGTAGCTTGGAACCCAAACCTAAATAATTCGTTAAATTTGTAAGAGTTTAGAAATCAATCAAGCCATGAATACAGCAGAAATAAAACTGGATCTGTTTAGAAAGATTGACCAGCTCAATGAACCCGAATTAAAAAAGCTATACAGCAAGTTTTTAGCTGTTTTAAGTTCAGCCTCAACCTACAAACTCACTGATTCTGAAAGATCAGCCGTTGATGAGGCAATAAAAGCCAGTGATAGTGAGCAAAAGTATTCTCATAGCGAAGTAATAAAAGAAGCTAAGCTAAAATATCCAAACCTAAAGTTTAAATGAGAAAGGTTTATTGGAGCAACTTAGCTAGACTCGATTATTTTGCAAATATTGACTATCTCCTTCAGGAATGGTCAGATAAAGAAGCACAAAACTTTATTGACGAAGTTAACGATTTGGAGTTCTTGTTAAAGCAAGGACTTGTCGATTTTCAAGGTACTGATTACCCAACCGTAAAGCGCTGTATTGTTTGTAAGCAGGTTACACTTTTCTATAGGATAATCGACAACCATAACATTGAGCTGCTTCGTTTTTGGAACAACTACAAGGACAAAAGTAAATTGATGCTATAGTTTTTAAAAGTATATCTTCAAAGTTTTTATAGTTCACCCCCATCCGCATTAACAGTGTGTATAATTATTTGACATAAAGGTGTCAAGTAATTATACAGCCGCTTACTACTCACTGTACCTATATCCCTCACAATCTTTTGGTTGCCCTTTTTGGTATAACTTTGGATTATATCATTTTTTGGATAAAACATATAACTCTTAATTGCTACTAACTACTAAAAAAAAATAACTATGATTAAAACAGTTAACCTAAACAAAATCTTTCGTACCGATGAGGTGGAAACCCTAGCGCTTAACGATGTTAGCTTCTCAGTTAAAAAAGGCGAGTTTGTTGCCGTTATGGGGCCTTCGGGTTGTGGCAAGTCAACCCTGCTAAATATTGTTGGAATGCTCGATAACCCTACATCGGGCCAGTACCTTTTCGATGGACAGGAGGTTGGCAATCTCACCGAGAATAAACGAACCGATATCCGCAAGGGCAACATTGGATTTGTTTTTCAGAGTTTTAATCTGGTTGATGAGCTAAATGTGCACGAGAATGTGGAGCTACCCTTGGTGTATATGCGCATAAAGGCCAAGGAGCGGAAAGAGATGGTGAATGCCGTGCTAGAGCGTATGAAAATTAGCCATCGCCGTAATCACTACCCACAGCAGCTATCGGGCGGACAGCAGCAGCGCGTTGCTATTGCCCGTGCCGTGGTGGCCAACCCCAAGCTAATTCTTGCCGATGAGCCCACAGGTAACCTCGACTCCAAAAACGGGCTTGAGGTGATGAACCTACTCACCGAACTAAATAAGGAGGGCGCAACCATAGTAATGGTAACACACTCTATGCACGACTCAGAATTTGCGCACAGGGTAGTGAACCTATTCGATGGAAAAATTTTAACTGAGAATATGAAGCGTGAGATGGAAGTGGTGTTGTAGAGAGGGGGGCGGTAATCGGTTGTCGGTAATCGGTTGTCGGTTGTCGGTGATCCCTGCCTGCCTTGACGGCCATAGCCGTCAAGCTAAGGATACAAAACAAACAATTATTTCTATTGAATTGAGCAGAATATGAATACCATAGCCCTCGTAGAGGGCAAATAGCGATTGAAGAAATTAATTCAAATAAATTAGCGCTTCGTAGATGCGCAATAAGGGCTGCGGATAAATATTGCACCCCTACGGGGTGCTTTAAGGCTTTGCAATCTATACCCTATCGCTATGCACCCTCTACGAGGGTGTGAATAAGGAAGTTAACGACTTTAGATAAATTGAAATTGATCTTAGCCTGACGGCTATGGCCTTGACGGCAGTCAGGCAGGGGTAATCGGTAGTCGGTTCATTATCATCTTCCGTCTTCTGACTTCAAACTAATGAACATCAAATATCCAAAATATGATACAGCTAAAACATCTATTCAAAACAATATTAAGATACAAACTTTCATCGGGATTGACATTGCTTAGCCTTGTGGTAGCCTTTATTGGCATAATAGTTTTGTCCCTTTACATCTCATTTGAACGCAGTTTCGACAGTTTTCATGAAAACGGTGATGAAATATACTTTTTTACATATAATGGCGAGACAAATAGGGTGCCGGCACTGCTTTTACAAGAATTTCTAAATGAAATTCCTGACATTGAACAAGGGGTGGTTGTATGGCCTTGGGGGGAAACTGGGCTTAAAAGGCTCGATGATAATTCTAAGGATGCGATAAATGTTAAGACTACTGCTTTTGGCAAGGATTTCTTCACAATGTTCGATTTTCCCCTTATGTATGGCGATCCAGAGTCAGCGTTAAATGAGCCTATGTCTGTTGTTATCTCTCAAAAAGTTGCGCAAATGGTTTTTGGGGAGGAAGATCCTTTGGGTAAGCAGTTGAGTCTAGGCCAACTTTTACCCTTTAAGGTGACAGGGGTAATGTATGATATGCCTAAAAATACTGCTTTCAAGAATGATGTTATCATCTCCTTTGAAACGTTTATGCAACCGGGTAGGGATTGGATTGGAGCCCAGCAATGGAGCGAATGGAGCTACAATATATTCATTCAGCTAACGCCTGGGGCTAACAGCAAAATTGTGGAAGAGAAAATCAGTAATATATCTGCGGTTTCCAATGTGCTGGATCGAATGAAAAGTCAAAACCCAAAGTTGGGGTTTGTGAAGTTAGTCCCTCTAAAAGAAATTCACTATATGCAGGGTCTCTTCTACCCAACGATAAGCAAAACGGTTCTTGACATACTGATTTTACTCACTTTCATTCTAATTACAATGGGTATAGTAAACTTTATAAACTTCTCAACCTCGCAAGCACCTCTTAGGGCTAAATCGCTTTCGATACAACAAATTATGGGTGAGAAGAAATGGCATTCGCGTATGCAGATTGTAGGTGAGGCGGTTATCCTTTCGGTAGTAGGGCTAATAATTGCTTTAATTATTCACGACTTAGCATACAACTACATTCAGAACGAGTTTGGTATTCAGGGTCTTGCACTTGACGGACGCTATAGCCTTATGGTTTGGTTTTTACTATTTGCTATTGTCTTTGGAGTGGCCGCTGGGTGGTACCCATCACGATACATTACGCTGCCACCGGTATGCCAGGCGGTAAAAGGGAAAATGAATTTTGCGGGTAAAGGAAAGGGTTTTAGGCAGATGCTGATTACAATTCAATTCGTTTTTACCATTGTAATGATTGTAGCAGCCCTTACAATTGAGAAGCAACTCAACTTTTGGCGAAACTTTGATTTAGGTATCGACAAGGAGAATGTAGTATATTTTTTCACTACCGATAAACTCCAGCAGAGTCATCAGGCGCTAGCCGATGAGCTGCTTAAAAACAATGAAATAGTTGATTATACCTACAGCCAATTTATTCCGGGGTATGTTGGAATGGGCTGGAGCAGGTGGATCGATGATCAACACATCAGTTTTAAATGCTGGCCTATTGATGATCGTTTCTTTAACTTTTTTGGCTTGAAGGTTATCGACGGACGAGAATTCTTGAAGGGCGAGGGTGACATCAATAGCTTCATTATTAACGAAAAAGCTGTTGAAATTTTTGGATGGGAAAATCCTTTAGAGAAAAAACTGCCAGGGTTCGATTTTGAAGGTGACATACTGGGGATTGCCCAAAATTTCAATTTCAGCTCATTGCGGCATGAAATTGAACCTATGACTTTCTGGTTAACTAATACCCGCAAGAATGTCCTCATGCTCAAGGTCAAGGCAACTAATTATACAAATCTTATAAGGTTTATCAAAGAAGTTGCACTCTCTTTTGATGGCGAAGCTAGAGTTGAGCCCCATTTCCTCGACAACACCCTTGAGCGGCTATACGAAAAGGAGGAGCGACTTGCTGACTTCATCGAGTTTATTGCTGTTTGGTGCATTTTGCTGGCGCTAACAGGGTTGCTTGGGATAACCATATTTATTTCGCGCGATAGGGTTAAAGAAATAGGTATTAGAAAGGTAAATGGGGCAACTACTGTTGAGATTATGGCAATGCTAAATAGCAATATTGTTGCCTGGGTGGCAATCGCCTTCGTAATTGCCACGCCCATTGCCTACTTCGCCATGGATAAGTGGCTACAAAACTTTGCCTACCGCACCCAGCTTAGCTGGTGGGTTTTTGCGTTGGCGGGGTTAATGGCCTTGGTCATAGCCTTGCTAACCGTTAGCTGGCAAAGCTGGCTGGCGGCTAGGAGAAATCCGGTTGAGGCTCTCCGATACGAGTAGTGAGGAGAGCCAAAATCTTGATGCAATTTTCCTAGTTTTTGAGGCACCAGAAACCACAGAAAAAGCAATCGGGATGGAGGCGTTGAAATTTGAGCAGATAATAAACGAACCAATAAAGGAGCAAATGATCCTGTACAACACTAAGTTAGCCATAAGAAGCCTTAAACGAAACGCTGTTTACAGCTCGTTAAGCATTGCTGGTTTTACTATTGGACTGGCTGTTTGTGTGATGATTGCTATGCATATTTACAATCAGTTTACTTACGATTTCTGCTTTGAAAATCACGAGAGGATCTTTAAGATAGTTGATGAGGAGAACAACACAAACAATATTGACTATAATCTGCATAGTTATCTTATCGATAATTTTCCTCAAGTGGAAGCTGCAGGCCCAATTCAACTTTTTAATGAGTCCTTTAAGATTAAAACTAAAACCAACTTCGTAAGGTTTAATGGGCTGGCGTCAACCAATAACGAGTTTTTTAAAGTATTTTCAATTACTGCCCTGCAAAAAATGGGGGATGAACCTTTTGTTGACGACAACTCCATAGTAATCACCAAGTCATTAGCAACATCACTATTTGGCGATGGTAATCCATTGGGCGAGATGGTTTTGGTTGATGATGATTATAGGGGTACAATTACCGCAATTATTGAGGATTTTCCTGAGACCTCGAGCTTGCAATCAAACGTGTTTATTCCTTCAACAAATGTAGATTGGCGATTTTACCAAGTGTGGCACAACCATTCATCTCCTGTTTATTTGTATAATCAATTCATACTTTTAAAGGAGGGCACTAATATTAAGGCTTTTGCAGAAAAATTAAACACAACCCTACCTGATGTTCTCCCCTCAATTGGCATTGTTGATTTACATAAACTTACACAAATCTATCTTTCTAGCCTAACAGAGAATAGCGTAAACCAGCATGGAGGTATTAAAATGGTTTTCCTGTTTTTCGCCTTAGGGATAATCGTTATAATCATTTCTACCATTAACTACCTTAACTTTAAGATCCTCTTAAAACTCTCTTCGATAAAGGAGATTGGGGTTAGACGGATAGTAGGGGCAAAAAACAAGGAGCTTTTATCGTATTCATTCACTGAGGTTGGCATATACCTACTGATATCCATTATGCTTGCCGCTTTGCTTGTAGCACAATTAGTACCCTACGCCAATGTAATACTGAGCACTAATTTGTCGCTTAGTGCAATCACAAACCCCATATTTGTTTCATCACTTATAATTTTACTTATACCTGTTGTTTTTGTAAGCGTGTTGGTTCCATTCCTGTTTATTCCCCGCTCATCCATAACTGCGTTTCTGAGCAATTGTAGCAATATTTCTAACAGACTTCCCCTTCGAAGGGTTCTAACTATAACTCAATTCGCAATTTCAATTCTCCTTTTTGCGGTAGTTATTGTGGTTTCCAAGCAGATTAACTTTGTGAAGACCACCAATCTTGGGTTTGAAAAAGAACAACTGGTGGGAGTAACACTCCCTTATGGTTTTAACCAAAGCGTGGCGTTTAAACAACGGTTGGAGCAAACGTCAATCCATTCTGGCGTATCGCTAAGCCGCGGAATCCCAGGCTTTATTAATCACACATTCTCTAATCCCATTGAAAACAATCCTTTTTTAACCGAAGTAATTTTTGTTGATTACGATTTTATAAATACGTTAAAAATAGATTTGATACAAGGGAGGGGCTTTATTCCGGACGAACAGGGCAGGCGTTGTATAATTAACAAGGAACTATTCAAAAGAGCCGAGTGGGATAGTTTTGAAAACCAGTTTGTTTGGAAGGATATCGCTGGAGGATTTGAGGTGGTTGGGGTTGTAGACGATTTTCATACCTCATCAATGTACACAAAGGTAGAGCCTGCGTGCTTAATGCTTGCAAATTGCGATGATTTAAAGAAAAAGTGGGGCGTTGATATGAATTCTCTTTTCAATGTAACCATTAGGTTTACGCCTGGCGATATAGCAAATAAAATTGAGCAACTGCAAAGCATATGGTCAGAATTTATACCCGATGAACCCTTAGATTATTTCTTTTTCGACTCTCACTTCGAATCGCTTTACAGGGAAGAGGAAAGGTTAGGCAAAAGCCTATGGGTAGTATCCTTAATCGCTATTCTGTTGACTTGCTTCGGGCTTCTTGGGCAAATTATGCACGAATCCTTAACCCGCACCAAGGAAATAGGAATCCGCAAAGTAAACGGCGCCAAAATTTGGCAGGTAATGCTAATGCTCAACACCGATTTTGTGAAATGGGTAGCCATAGCCTTTGTTATTGCCACGCCCATTGCCTACTTCGCTATGGATAAGTGGCTACAAAACTTCGCCTATCGAACCCCACTTAGCTGGTGGGTGTTTGCGTTGGCTGGCTTGCTGGCATTGGCTATTGCATTGCTAACCGTTAGCTGGCAAAGTTGGCTGGCGGCGAGGAGAAATCCGGTAGAGGCTCTCCGCTACGAGTAGTGAGGAGAGCGGACATCCCGATGCAATTTTCGCAGGTTTTGAGGAACGAAAAACCCCAGAAAAAGCAATCGGGATGGAAGCCCTACAATATGAATAGAACCAATATAAGTCAAGGCTTCACTCAAAGTGAAACCTTGACAATACAAAACAATGTGCAACTCCGTGTCAAACAATGAGTAACTCTGTGAAGCAAATAAAATCAATCATTCACCAAATCAATCAACCAACCCATCAATCAACCAATCACCCATATGCTAACCTACAACCTAAAAACAGCACTAAAGTTCCTAAGAAAGAACAAAGCCTTTGCCGTCATTAATCTTGTAGGGCTAACCATTGCATTGGCAGTATCGTTTATAATTATTCTGTATGTAGTTAATGAGCTTAGCTACGATAGTTGCCATAAGAACCGAAAGGATGTGTATAGGGTGGTGAGCTATTTTGTTGATTTTGACCGAACGCAAGCAAGCACGCCATACATATTGGCATCAACGCTAAAGGATGAGTACCCTCAAGTGAGGGGTGCTGTTAATGTACGCCCGCTTAGGGGTTTCGCCATTAAGCATAACAATGGGCTAATCCCCATTGGCAATCCCATTGGCACCAGCTCCGAGGTGTTCGACATATTCACCCTACCCATTGTTGGCAGCATCGGCCCCAGTGGCTTTCTGGACGACAACTACTCCATTTGCCTTTCGCAAAGCCTTGCCGCCAAGCTATTTGAAAATGGCGATGTGGTGGGGAAGGATGTTGTTGCAATTATTAATAATGAGGAGCAAACACTTCGGGTTACAGCTGTTTTTAAGGATATTCCCCAAAATTCAACCTTTACTGCCGATTGTTTTGTGAATGGGTTCTGGACTATTGCACCCATTAACTCAACATTCAACACAGATAATGCTGATGTTAACTGGATTTTCGAGTTTTGGCAAACTTGGATATTGCTTGAGGAGAATACTAACCCCAACGATATTGAGAGCCAATTCAGAGATTTTGAAAAGAAGTATATATATGATACACCACATGTGAACTACTCCTTACAAAACCTCTCCGATGTGTATCTCGGTTCCGAGAACATTGGTAACTCAGGGCTTCAAGGCAACAAAAGGGATATACGGCTCTTTGCTCTAATAGCACTGCTAATTTTAGTGGTTGCTGCCATAAACTACATAATCCTATCCACAGCGGTTTCCATTGGTAGAACCAAGGAGATTGGTGTGCGCAAAACCAATGGGGCAAGAACCAGCCACCTTAGGCAACAACTACTAATGGAATCCACCATGCTAACCCTACTGGTGCTTCCCATAGCCTACTACCTTATGATGCTGGGGATGCCCTACGCAAGCAATCTTTTTCAAAAGGAGTTACACATTATCAAGGGGAATGTGATATACTACGTGCTGGTTTACATAGCCCTCACCATAGCCATTGGTATTGCATCGGGGCTATACACCTCAACATGGCTATCGAGGCTCAATGTGCTAAGCGTGTTGAAAAATCCTTTGGCTTCTGGACGGAGCAAGCACTCGTTTCAGTCGGGGCTTATTGTGCTTCAACTGGTGATATTCTTCTTTTTCGTGTCAAGCACGCTAATTGTCAACTCACAGTATAGGTTCAGCATCAAGAAAAATCCTGGTTTCCACAACGAGAATCTTTTATTCCTGAATATTCGCAAGGGGAATACAAAATACCAACCTATTCTACAGGATATTCGCAGCGTACCGTATGTGAAAAGCGCAGCTGGAACAGGACAAGCCCTGCCAATGAGGGGATTGGGGATGATTTCTCTTCCCAATGCTCAGGATAATGACAAAAAGGTAACGGTTGTAGTACTTGATGTAGATTACCACTTCCTCGAAACAATGGGCATAGAACTGGTTGAAGGACGATATTTTTCGGAGGACTATGGCAGCGATTTCACATCGTCGGGCATTCTAAACCAAATAGCTGTTGCGCAGCTTGGCATTGAAAACCCGATAGGACACCAAGTCTCGAAGCCCTACAACATTATTGGAGTGGCAAAGGACTTCTACTTTCAGTCGTTTCACACAGAGATTATGCCCTTAATGATAGTAATGACAGATGATTATATTGAGCAGATAGCCATTAAATACCAGCCCGAAACGTTAACTCTGCTGCTGCCTCGTTTACAAGAACTATGGGAGAAACACACCCCCGATGAGCCTTTCCGGTTCTCGTTGGTGGAGGAGCTAACTAGCCGTCTCTACGAGAAGGAGCGCAAGCTGGTAACCACAGCCACTATGGCGGCACTATTCACGCTGATTATTGCCTGTATGGGCCTCTTTGGCCTAACCCTTTTTATAGTCCAGCGCCGCACCAAGGAGATAGGCATTCGCAAGGTGCTGGGTAGCTCAGCAACCCAAATAGTGCTGTCGTTTATAAAAACCAACTTGCTTTATGTGCTAATTGCTGTGGTAATATCAACGCCAATTACCATTCTGGTTATGAGGGAGTGGCTAAATAACTACGTGGAGCGCATTGACATTGGCTGGTGGATTTTCGCCCTTACCTTTGCCATTGCGGCATTGGTGGTGGTGCTAACGGTGTTGGCGCACTCGTACAGGGCCGCAAGGGTTAATCCGGTGGAAGCTCTCCGCTACGAGTAGTGAGGAGAGCGGACATCCCGATGCAATTTTCGCAGGTTTTGAGGAACGAAAAACCCCAGAAAAAGCAATCTGGATGGAGGCATTGCGGTATGATAAGTAACACTCCTGACAGGGATTGAAACGGTAAATACTTGCAATATTTTATCCGTGAAATATTAAAATTTAAGATTTGATAATACGCACAATATGGAACTAATAAGGATTATCCGTTCGCAGTGGCTTTGGTTTGCAACCAACGCCTTAGGCTGGGCCGTTGCCATGGGCAGCGTTGTAGCAGTTGCCGTTTTCGCCCTTGGCGAGTTTAGCTACGATAAGTTTCACTCCCAGTCCAATCAAATTTATCGGGTAACCCTCGAATACACCGATGGCTCAACGGTTAATCATCCCGCCCGTGTGGTGGGCGAATGGCCTTTGACGCTTCAGAACGATTATGCAGCAATCGAAAAGGTGGCCCAACTAGTCCCATTCCGCAAGTCGGTGGTGAGGATTAACAACGAAAAGTTCTACCTGAATCAGGCGTTCTCAGCAGACAGTACTTTCTTTCAAGTGTTCAATATCGATATTGTTGAAGGGCAGCGTACTGGCAATCTCACTCAGCCCAACAGGGTTTTGATTAGCCGAAGCATTGCGGAAAAGTACTTTGGCACTAGCAGTGCAGTGGGCAAAACCGTGAGCATACTGGACCAGCAGCTCTCGGAGCCACTGAACTATACCGTAGAGGCAGTTTATGATGATTTTCCTCGCAACTCGCATTTCCACCCTCAGATACTGGCCTCGCTTACCCATATCAACAACCAAACCACTTGGGCCTACACCTATTTCCTGATGGCAAAAGAAGCGGATGTTGGAGGACTCCGCCACGAGATAATGCAGAAATGGGAGCAAGAGAACCAAACCGATAGTCCCACTCCTGTAATCCATTTACAAAAGCTAACCGATATACACCTGCACAGCAGCAAAACCCGAGAGATTGAGCAGAACGGAAGCATGCGCACACTCGTGCTGCTTATTATAGCCGCAGCCACAATCTTTACTATAGCCCTTGTTAACTTCCTAAACCTTTGCAGGGTTAAGCTCATTGCCGACACCAAGCGGCTAACCATTAAAATGATAAATGGGGCGAAACTAAAGCACCTTGCCAAGGGTTTGGCTATAGAGGGTTTAGTGCTTTTTGCTGCATCGGTTGTGCTGGCATTTCCCCTTGCCGATAAGCTCTCTCAGCAGCTGGGTGTCAATGTCTTCAAGAGCCAGTTCCCAGTAGCAATAGCCCTTCTATTGGTAGGATTTCTGCTTGTAATTATTGCAATCTCTGTTGTGCCACTTTTTCTGGCCAATATTAAGGCCTCCGCCACGGCAAAAGCAGCCAAAACCAAGCTATTCACCATACCGCTACTCCTACAGTTTACCCTATCCATTCTGGCCATCGGCTGCACGGCTATTCTAATTCGCCAGCTACAGCATATTAGCGAATTGCATCCTAAAGCCAATAGCAAGAGCACCATTGTAATGGCCAACAACCCATGGGAGGCCGTTCAGCGATTCGAGGTTTTTAAGGAAGAACTCCTGAAACATCCCGAAATTCTTGGCGTAACAGGTGCAATGGAGGAGCCCGGAGGCGATATACTCGATGCTGTTGCCTTTGAGATGGAGGGCATTGGTGCCGATGTAGCCAAAACCATTAACATTTTTACCATCGACTCCAATTTCTTGAGCACCATGGGAGTTAATCCACTTGCGGGCACAGTGGAGTTGGGCTTCACCCCGTCGCGGGAGTGGGAGCAGGTTGCCATGGAGCTAAGCGCACTAAAAGTGTTAAATGGTATTGATAACGAGCAAACCAGAGCAATGGAGCAAAAGGTAGGCGGCTATCGCGAGAAGTACCTTCTAAACCAAAGCGCGCTAAAACTGCTTGGGATAGACAACCCTCATGATGCCATAGGCAAGCGATTTAGGCTCAATTTCCACCTACCCTACCTTTTCCCTGATGGCGAAGTGGTGGGAGTTGTGCCCGACTTTCACTACACCAACCTATTTCGCGAGGAGAAGCCCTTAGCTATTGTGTCTCGTAAAACCTTCACCCACTGCTTTATAGTGGATATTCACCCTGCTCAGGTTGGCGCAGCCATTGCTGCAATAGCCAAGGTTTGGGAACAGGTTAACCCCGACTACCCTTTTCATTACCAGCTAATTTCCGATGCATATCAGCAGGTTTACCGCAACGAGCACTCGCAAATGCGGCTACTCTCCATCTTCACATTTATAGCCATCATCCTATCGTCGCTAGGCGTTTACGCCATGTCGGCATTTAATATGCAGCGCAGGGTGAAGGAGATAGGCATCCGCAAGGTGAACGGCGCAAAAATTTGGGAGATAATGGCCATGCTTAACCTTCGCTTTGTGAAGTGGGTTGCTATTGCCTTTGTAATTGCCACCCCCATTGCCTACTTCGCTATGGACAAGTGGCTTCAGAATTTTGCATATCGCACCCAACTTAGTTGGTGGGTATTTGCGCTGGCGGGGTTAATGGCCTTGGTCATAGCCTTGCTAACCGTTAGCTGGCAGAGCTGGCTGGCTGCGAGGAGGAATCCGGTTGAGGCTCTCCGATACGAGTAGTGAGGAGAGCGGACGTCCCAATGCATTTTTTGTAGGCTTCGAGGCACGAGAAGCCCCAGAAAAAGCAATCGGGATGGAAGCCCTACAATATGAATAGAACCAATACTAGTCAAGGTTTCACTTTAAGTGAAACCTTGACTAAGTAATAAGCGCTAGAAACCTAGCTTAATCCCCGCAAACATATGGCGGGGCAAACCTGGGTAGTAGTAGCGGGGCTCATTCCCTCCAAACCCAATGGCATTGGGTATAACCATTGCTGCATAGTGGGAGTTGGTAAAATTGTTTAGTCCGGCATATACAGCAAGCTTGGCATTCTTTCTTAGGCTCAAAGGTATTCTCAATCTTATATTTCCTAGGCTATAAGCTGCACTTTCAAGAGTATTCTCGTCGTTCAGGTACTGCTTACCTAAATGCTGAAGATGAATATCAAGGGCAATGTAGCCAGCAGGTTCCCAACTGATTTGAAGTTGCACCGACCTGCTAGGTATCCCAGGCAAATGGTTGCCATCGTGGGTTATGCCATCATCGGTAAAATCAATAAACCGATTTATTGACTGGTAGTAGCTAAGGGTAGTGCTGAGTTTGCCGGGAAAGCCAGCGCTATTCAACAACCGACTAGTTGCCAAAAGTTCAATGCCCTGATGGCGCGACTTTCCTGCGTTTATTCCCGTAAAAATATCCTCGGTCACCCTTTTGGTTAGAATTAGATCGTTTAGCTCAATCCAATATAGGGTAAAATCAAAATTGAAACGTTGATTTCTGCTGGTAAAGCGAGAGCCAACTTCTACCTGCACTCCCTGTTCAGGCTTAATGCTTGGGTTCACATCGCCTTCCGGTAAAAGGGTCTCTTCGGGCGAAGGAAGTGAAAACCCGTGACCAGCCGATGCGTAAATGGCCAGCAAATTATTTGGGGTGTAGTTTAACCCTATGCGGGGGGATATAATTAAGGGGAAGTTTCTGCTTCCCGACCTGTCACCATCTGCCAAGTATAGGTCGGTTAACCTATAACTGATATGGTTTGCTGCTAGGGCAAATGAAATGGTTAGGTTATCTTTAAACCGGTGGTGAGCCAGACCAAAAATATTGATCTGATTTCGATTTTCCCTGTTTCTATTCAGCAGGGTTTCATCAATATCTAGCTCCCAGTGGTACGAATCGGTAGTTAATTCCGTGCCAAGTACCCAGTCGGTTTTTGAGGTGTGAAAACTTAGCTTGTTCCGAATTCCAACACCTGCTGAGTAGTCGTTGAGGTTATTGAATGGTCGCCTTTCGTAGCTATCAACCAAACTACCAAAAAGTGTTAGCCTATTTATTAGTTGCTCTGCTAGTCGCCCCGTAATGGTCACTCCCAGTAGCCCTTTTTGGTATTCCTTAAAGCCACCAATGGCATTCCAGTTAGGGGCTGCAAGTTGGGGCGACTCGTTAAACATCGTTTTGCCCAGCGAGCTGGGTATTCCAGCTTCCAAATCCACCAGATGAAGCGTGGTGCTTACATCCCAATTTTGCCCCAGCCATTGTGCTGCTGATAGTATGGATGTACGGCTGTAATTATTATTCTCGCGATATCCATTGGATTGGATATGGCTAAGGCCAGCCCAAATACTTGTGTTATTGCTTTGTAAATTGCCGTTGGCATTGGCATACATAGTTTGAAATGCTCCGTATTGCATAAGCACATTGCCCTCACTCGATCTGCTTGTTGGGGTGTATAGATTTATGCTACCGCCCAAGCCCGAGCCGTACAGAGCCGATGCAGGCCCTTTAACAACTTCAATCCGCCCAAGGCTATACAAATCTATTTCCTCGGGTGTTGATATTCCATCCGATGAGGTAATGGGGATATCGTTGAGGTACGCTTTAATTCGGTTTGTGTTGTAAGGAGTTCGGCTGCCCATTCCCCTAATCACTATTCTGCTTGTGGCATAGGTTCCGCTTTGCATTGTAACTCCAGGTAGGGTGTTTAGGGGTGTCGCAAAGCTTAATCCATCGGATTGTTTTAGCCCATCACCAACCAGAACCGCAATGCTTCCGGGTATGGTTCTTAATCCACCGCTCACCTGATAGGCATCGACGGTAACGGCATCAATCAGAATGATTGTGTCTGCTTTTTGGGTACGACCTAGGGTATCCCTTAAGTTTTGCGATAAAAGAGTAAGGGGTGATGCAAACAGCGCAAGAGCAACAAAAACCCTAAAGAATAGAGTCATAAACAACAAGAATTTTTATGATTGATAAAGACAGACTCTAGATAAAAGCGTCAAGAAAAATCCTTGGCAGACAGCAAATCGTTACAACTATCCGCCAAGGATAATACAACCAAACTTGAAAAATGTTGATGTAACTCTCGTTAAACTTTCCCTTTTGCTACTCTACGGGAATAAGCCTTAGTATAAAACCTGGGTTCTCAACCGCAACATATACGTATCCATCGGGGCTCATCACAACATTTCTAACACGGCCAATCCCCTCGAGCAGCTTTTCGCGATGCGTTACGGAATGCCCTTCCACAACAACCCTTTCCAGGTACTCAAAGCTCAGCGATCCAACCAGTAGGTTGTTTTCCCAATTTTTAAATCGATCGCCCGTAACAAAGGTCATCCCGCAGGGTGCAATAGAGGGTGTCCACTCGAAAACTGGCGCTCCATTCCTTCCTTTTCGGTAAGTTCGGTGATAATAGTTCCGTTGTAATTTATTCCGTAGGTTATAACTGGCCAGCCATAGTTAAGCCCAGGCTCAACCAGATTGAGCTCGTCGCCACCTTTGGGGCCATGCTCCGAAACCCACAGTTCTCCTGTAACAGGATGTATACAATTACCCTGCGGGTTGCGGTGGCCAAAGCTGTATATCGAGGGCATGGCATTGGGATCATTTACAAAAGGGTTATCCTCTGGAATGGTTCCATCGTCCATAATACGGTGGATTTTCCCATTGTGGTTATCTAGCGTCTGTGGAAAATCATCGCGCTGACCCCTGTCGCCTATACCGAAGAAAAGATGCCCCTTGCCATCGAACGCAAGTTTGCAGCCAAAGTGATACTGAAGTGGCGTATGCGGTAGCCCTTCAAATATCACCTCCTGATCCACCAGTTGGTTCCCATCGAGCCTTGCCCTTAGGATGGCTGTATTACCAATTGGCCTCTCGCTTTCGGTATTTAAAGCGGAGTATGCCATATAAATCCATCCATTGTTTTTGTAATCTGGGTGAAGGGCCAGATCCAGCAGACCGCCTTGTCCAATGGCCATAATGGGCGGAAGCCCTTCGATGGGATCGGATAGGAAACCGTTGGAGTAGCGATGGAGCGTTCCCGCTCGTTCCGATATCAGCAAATCGCCGTTGGGAAGAAAAACCAAGCCCCAGGGTACGCTTAGTCCCGAAACCACAGTGTCGATAACAAAACTATGAGCCTCGGAGCGAATAATACCATCTGTTGTAAAGGCAGGTTTTAGCTTCGATCTATCCCTCGGAATCTCCTCTTTTACGTATGTTGCAAGTTGCTCAATTTCATCATCGGTAAAAGTTTGCTCAAAGGCAGGCATTCCAATATCTACAATACCAAACTTAATGCTCTCGAATGCGAGGTTTATGCCCTCTTCATCCATCCATGGCTTTATTGCAAACCTCTCCAGGTTCACGCCATGGCATCCAGCGCAATAGTTCTTGTAGTTGGTTTCTGCTAAGCTCCGGGTAGCATTCTTGTTATCAGATGATAGACATCCTGTTAGGGTTAAACTGGTAGCCAAAATGGTTAGCAGCAGCACGTGAAGGCGGGCTTTGTAATTTTCGGTGTTTTTCATAGCTGATTTTTTTGTGTAACATTAATTACGACTCTAAAAATTCCTATGATTCGACACCAAGTTACAAAATATATGGAAACGGCTATTTACTTAGAGGGTTTTCAGGGGAAAGGTTTGCCAGGCTTGGTTGCACATACTATTCATATTGGGATTGAATAGTAAATTGGCGGGTGTTGTAGTCATAAAAAATAGGAAGCCTCATAAAATGAGACCTCCTATTTTCTGTAGTTGGTTGCCTACAAATCCTTCACCAATATATTTTTGGGCGATGTTCTAATGCCATTGGAAAACTCTTCGTGAATCTCGTTAATTCGTTCGAGCGTTGGGTTATCCAGCGTGATATGGGCGCCATATCCTTCTAGGCTTTGAATTACAAACGCAATGGTTAGCTTATCGATATGCTGAGCTGGTTGAAAGGCCGGGGTTTTGGGATGCTTGGTGTATGCCTTCGATACTATATTGCAGCTAACCAGTCCATCGAGTAGCGACCGAACCAATCGGATTGGTAGTTTCAGTTCCTTCGATAGTTCATGCGCAATCAGCGGCGGCTCCCCATTTACAAATCTTTTGATAATGCAGTTGAGCAGAAGGATAGAGAGTGCCGTGTTGGAGTCGTCGCTAATAGTCTCGGTCTCGGTTTCGAACTCGTACAAGTTCTGGTTCTGGTGCGAGAACGATATTTCTGCACCAAACAGCACAATTAGCCAGCTAACGCGTAACCATATCAACAGCAATGGTAGGGCTGCAAAACTACCGTAAATGGCGTTGTACTTCGATACGCCCACCTGAAATTCGATGTAAAGCCACTGGGTTACAATAAAGGCCGAACCTGCTATTATACCCCCAATTATTCCCGATATCGGTTTAACCTTGGTGTTGGGCATTACCACGTATAGCAAGGCAAAAACTATCCAAATAATAAAGTAGGGCAGGAATTTCAACGAAAACATTATTAGGGGTGTCACGTAGCTTAGCAGCTCAATTTTTGCTGTTAGCTTATCGAGCTGAGTTGCTATGAATACGTTCATACCACTGGCGGCAATCATAAGCACTGGTGCAACCACCATCATCGAGAGGTAATCGGCAAATTTTCGTGAGAAGGGTCGGGCACTACCAATTTGCCATATATCATTAAAAGAATGTTCTATTTGTCCAAAAACTTTTAATACGGACCAGAATAGTACAATAACACCAATCCCTGCCATTATTCCGCCACCTGTATTGTCGAGCAGCTTGGTCGAAAATCCAATTAGCTGATCAATAACCTCCTGTTGATTCTGAAAATTGTCGTAAAGCTGATTCTCTAAATACTTGTCGAGTTCAAAGCCTTTGGCAATACCAAATGCCATGGCCAGCACGGGAACAATGGCCATTAGGGTGTAGTAGGTTAGCGCCGATGCCCTGAGTAGAACTCGGTCCTCTACAAAACCCCGGTAGGCAAGCATAATAACCCTTAAAGCCTGAACACCTATTCGTGCTATGGGGCGATAATTCTCTAGCTGTATGCTCCATAGCTCTTTTTTGAGGAAATGGGAAACCCGATTAATGATTTCCATATACGACTTGCGGGACTTCTTTTTTGCAGCGCTCATAATAGTGCGATTTGATATGTATAGTCTGTTCTACTCTTTTAGGCTTGGGGTGAAGTGTGAGTAAGATATTCCATCGGGTTGCTTGCCTGTTGCAAAATGGCGTGTTATCTCAAATGTTCTTAGGTCGATTTCGCTTACCAGGTCGGCGTTGGTGTTGGCCACGTATGCAGTATTATCGTGCGGTACAACCAACCCAATGGGTATGGAGCCGCCCTTGAAGTCCTGGGCAAAGAATCGATCCTCATCCACCTCATCGGGTATGGGAACCGTAAGCTTCACTTTGGCGAGGAGCTGCTTTTCAATTGCATCAAAAATGGCCACCTCGGCCGATTGGGCATTGCTCACCAGCACCTTGTTGCCATCGGGGGTAAACTTTATGCGGATAGGGAATTCGCCGCACTCAAGGGTGTGGGTGGCCTCAAAGGTTTTGGTGTCGAAAATGGTTAGCGTATTGTCGGCTCGGTTGGTAACCCAAAGCTCCTTGCCATTGGGCGATACCGCTGCACCTTCGGCTCCTTTGCCGGAGTATACCTGTGCAAGTATGCTATCAGTTTGAAGGTCTATCACGGTAACATTTCCAGTTCTGATGCTGGGAACAAAAGCGATGGTGAAATCATTATTGGCAGCTACCATGTGCGAAACGGGTTGTTCGGTGCCAATGGCACGCTCCACTTCACCTTTTGCCACATCAACCACCAGGAGGTTGTTGGTGCTCTCGGCTGTAACCAACATCTTTTGCGTGCCTGCAATCCAATGCATTCCGTGCGGACGGGTATGCTCGCCAAGGTTGATAGTCCTGAGTAGAATCCCTTCCTTAACATCGTAAACCGATAGCGTGTTACCAGCTACCTCGCGGTTGCCATAGTTGCACACCACGGCATATTTTCCATCATCGGAAACCTCTACCTCGTGGGGCTCAAGTCCAGTTTCAAGTATTCTCACCGTTTCGCCATTTTTTCTGCAGATAAAGTGAACCGTATTATCAGTTTTGTGCGAAACAATTAGTACACCTTCCATATTATCAACCTTAATTTCCTTTGAACCAGTGGTACAGGCAAAGGCAACGGTGGCTAGGGCTAAAATGGTTAGTAGTCGTTTCATGGCTTATTGGTTTGGTTTGGCTAAGTAAAAATATGAAAAATATCGTTCAATCAACCATAGACCCTGTGGTATTGCTCAATTAATGCTAACTTAGCCACACACACCGACGTCAATGATGAAGTTTAAGGTTAAGTCTGCCCTGCGTATTCTTGTGCTGCTTGCAGCCTATGGATATGTTGGATTTAGGATTTTTGGTAGTGGCGATGTCGATTTTGAAAGCATTCTGGCGCAAGAGTTCCAACCGCAGCATTATTATATTTTGATTTTAACCATTGTTCTTACCCTTTTTAATTGGACTTTGGAGATTTGTAAATGGAGAATTGCCATGGCAGCCATTGCCCCTGTTAGGTTTGCAACTGCCATGCAGGCAGTGCTGTATGGGGCTGGGGTTGGGCTTTTTACTCCCAACCGAATTGGCGATCCCATTGGAAGGGTGGCTATGCTCCCTCCTGCTCAAAGGGCGAGGGGTGCGGCAATGGCAATGGTAACATCAATGAGCCAACAGCTGGCAACCATCGTTTTTGGAGTTGTAGGTGTTCTGTTTTGGCTAAATCAAAGTATGCCAAAGGTTGTACCTCAAGTTCTGACCGTTGTTCTAACCTTTGTCTCGCTAGTTCTGGTTGTGTTTGTAATCGTTCGTCATCAGCATATTTTGCGTAGTTTATCGAAGTTTAAAGTCTTTGCTAAGCTGCTTAAAGACGAACCCCTTAATGTTAATGCGTCATGGCAAGCATTAGCCCAAATTGTGCTGCTTAGCCTGGGTCGGTATGTGGTATTCTCAAGTCAACTCGTTCTGCTGATGATACTTTTTGGGTTTGATGGGGATGTAGTGATGTTGTATTTGGCCATATTCATCTCGTACCTTCTGTCTAGCGTTGTGCCCACTGTTGCTATTGCCGAGGTGGGAGTAAAGGCAAGCTTTGCTGTAATTGTTGTTGGTGCGGTTTGGCCCAACCCGTTGGCTATAACCCTGGCTTCTGTATTGCTTTGGCTGGTCAACGTCGCCATCCCTGCGCTAGTGGGGGTGTGGTTGCCCTTGGTTTATAAACGAAATTAAATAGCAGTTTATGCTAGTAGATTTGTAAAATTAGAATCTGCAAAAGTGACTATGGTGTAATTATTATTTTGAATGCTTATAAAATGCTTTTCAAGTTTTGTCTTCCAATTATTGCCATTATTTCTACTATATCATGATTAATTTTATAGAAAATGCTGTCTGAACCACACACGCAACGCCTATACCCTTTTTTTATGTAATCAACCGATTCGAAGGAAAATGGTTGCTTTGCAATTATCTCAAAACAATCAAAAAAGGAATTAAAGTACAGGTCAGCTTGGGTCGTTCCAAATCTTTCAACTCCATAGCGATGAATTCTTATCAAGTCTTTTTTTGCTTCGTTGCTCAATCTATATTTAGCCATTAATCAATTTTTTTGATTGGCTTAAGATCTCATCTCTACTTTCATTGGTAAACCCACTACTTTCAGCTTTCTCTAGTTTAGCCCTAATCCAGTCAACCTGCGCCTGCTGTTTTCTGGCTTGTCTAACCAAATCATTGATGAGTTCACTTTTGCTGGTGTATTCTTTACTGTCTACTTTCTTCTTTAGCCATTCGTCATTTGGCTGTGTGAATGATATACTTTGTCTTCCCATAATTTTGATTTTTATATGTGGTGTAAATATACATCGTAATTACACCAAACGCAAGTGTTCTGCCTTATTATATAGCCATTGGAAGTGAAATTCGATCCACCTCAAATCATTTTTATGCTCTTACAAATCGTAACCCGTATGTAAGCTCATCTTCCAATATATGCTTCACAACACCTTATGATATTTATTGCTGCTTCTCAATCATTACAATATTTAATAGTTTGTAAATTTGCCACTCGATTCTAAATCAAACACAAATACGTTATGGCAGAAAACAAAAAGGATTCTAAACTTTTCGCCGAATTTCCTCCTGTGTCAACACAGGAGTGGGAAGAGGTGATTAACAAGGATCTAAAGGGCGCTGATTACGATAAAAAGCTGGTTTGGAAAACCATGGAGGGCTTTAGCGTTAGGCCCTACTATCGCGCCGAGGATCTGGAGCAAGTGAAAAATGCTCACGCATTGCCCGGAGAGTTTCCCTATACTAGGGGTGTTAACCCAAAAACCAACAGCTGGCTGGTAAGGCAAGATTACGAGGCGTGCAACGTTACCGAGGCCAACGCCAAGGCGGTTGATGCGCTTACCCACAGAGGCGTTGAGTCGGTTGGCTTTATCTTTAGCTGCAAGTGTGAGCATACCGCTGTCGATTTTGCCAAGCTGTTACAAGGCATCGATATCACTAAAACTGAAGTGAACTTTGAGGCCGACTGCAAATCGCGTAAGCTAATCGCCGAGTTTATCAAGTATCTAAACAATGCTAAAATCGATGTTGCTGCGGCTAAAGGATCATTTAACTACAGCCCCATTGCTGCTTTTAGCCTAAAGGGCAAGTTTTGTGTCGATGCACAAACCGCAGCCGCTCGCACCAAAGAGGCTATTGAAGCTGGCCGCGATCTTTCGCAGTTTAAGCTGCTGGCCGTTAGGGGCGATATCTTCCGCAACGCTGGTTCATCGGCTGTTCAGGAACTTGCATTCTCGCTGGCTATGGGCGCTGAGTACATCAACTGGCTAACCGACCAGGGGATTAAGGTTGATGAGGCATTTGGTAAAATGAAATTTACTATGGCCATTGGTCCTAGCTACTTTATGGAAATTGCCAAGTTTAGGGCTGCTCGTTACCTTTGGGCAAAAATTGCCGAAGCCTATGGCTGCAATGATAAGGCTGCAATTTGCATTCACGCAGTGAACAGCGTGTGGAACAAAACCGTGTACGACCCATACGTAAATATGCTTCGTACTACCACTGAAGCCATGTCGGCAGTTATTGGCGGTATTCATAGCCTAACGGTTCTGCCTTTCGATGCACCTTACCAAAAGCAAACTGCTTTCTCGGAGCGTATTGCGCGCAACCAGCAAATCATCATCAAGGAGGAGTCGTACATGGACAAGGTAATTGACCCTGCTGCTGGTAGCTACTACATCGAAACTCTTACTCAGTCTATTATAAATCACGCTTGGGATCTTTTCAATAAGGTTCAGGATATGGGTGGTTACGTTGAGGCGTTCACCAATGGATTTATCCAAAGCGAGATAAAGGCAGTTGCCAATAAGCGCGAGACTAATATTGCTACTCGTCGCAAAACCGTGTTGGGTACTAACCAGTATCCTAACTTTGGCGAGGTGGCCGACCAAAAGGTTGTTAACCTCGATGTTGTTAAGAAACCTGAAACCCAAATGGCCGATGGTGCTGTTTGTGAGCCATTGGCTCAGTACCGCGAATCGCAGGCTTTCGAGGAGCTTAGGTTTAAAACCGATGCTACAGGCAAGCGTCCTAAGGTATTCATGCTGGCGCTTGGAAATTTGGCATTCCGTAGGGCTCGTGCACAGTTTAGCTGCAACTTCTTTGCTTGCGCTGGGTTCGAGGTTGTCGATAATATTGGTTTCAAATCTGTTGATGAGGGTGTAAAAGCTGCTCTCGATGCCAAAAGCGATATCGTGGTAATTTGCTCATCCGACGATGAGTACGAAACCCTTGCCACCGAAGCTTTCGAGAAACTTAATGGCAAAGCCATTTTTACGGTTGCCGGCGAACCCGCTTGCAAACCCGCTCTCGAGGCCAAAGGCATAACCAACTTTATCAGCGTAAAAAGCAACGTACTTGAAACCTTACGGGGGTATCAGAAGCAGTTGGGAATATAATAAACACAGAGATACAGAGGCACAGAGAGATATGTCATCGGAAGAATACAATAAACTTACAAAAGAGGTAATTGCAGCTGCCATTGATGTGCACAGGGAATTAGGCCCTGGGCTCTTGGAGTCTGTATATCAGCTTTGCCTTTGTGAGGAGCTTAGAATTAGAGGCATCTCTTTTGTCCCTCAGGCAAAACTGCCAATTGTATATAAAGAAAATCAATTGAGTAAAACGTTTAGAATTGATATTCTGGTAGAAAACAAATTGGTAGTTGAATTGAAAGCGGTTGAGGTTATTCTCCCAGTGCATGAAGTTCAGCTAGTTACCTACCTTAAGCTTTCAGGTCATAAGTTAGGACTGCTCATCAACTTTAATGCGCCCCTTTTAAAGGAAGGGATTCGTAGAAGAATTTTAGGAGAATTATAAACTCTGTGCCTCAGCGCCTCAGTGTTGAATATGTTATAAAAACGATAAAACAAATGAAACCAGATTTCAAACAAATAAAAATTGATCAGGAGTACGCTGCCCAAGAGGTTAAGGCCTCGCAGGATGGGTTTGAAACGCCTGAGAAGATTGCTGTAAAACCTATCTACAGCAAGAAGGATTTGGAGAATATGGAGCACCTGAACTATGCAGCAGGTTTGCCACCATATCTGCGTGGGCCTTACAGCACTATGTACGTAATGAGACCGTGGACTGTGCGTCAGTACGCAGGTTTCTCAACAGCCGAGGAGTCAAACGCATTTTACCGTCGTAATCTGGCCGCAGGCCAAAAGGGACTGTCGGTAGCGTTCGACCTGGCAACACACCGCGGATACGACAGCGACCACCCCCGCGTGGTGGGCGATGTTGGTAAAGCCGGTGTGGCCATCGATTCTATCGAGGATATGAAAATCCTTTTCGATGGAATCCCCTTGGATAAGATGTCGGTATCGATGACCATGAACGGTGCCGTGTTGCCCGTTATGGCTTTCTACATTGGTGCTGCGCTCGAGCAGGGCGCTACCCTCGACCAGCTGGCCGGTACAATCCAAAACGACATTCTTAAGGAGTTCATGGTGCGTAATACCTATATCTACCCACCCGAATTCTCAATGAAGATTATTGCCGATATCTTCCAGTACACCGCCAAGAATATGCCCAAATTCAATAGCATATCAATCTCCGGATACCATATGCAGGAGGCTGGTGCTACTGCCGACATTGAGTTGGCATACACCCTTGCCGATGGGCTTGAGTACCTTCGCACTGGTGTAAATTCTGGACTAGATATTGACGCTTTTGCCCCACGCTTGTCGTTCTTCTGGGCCATTGGTATGAACCATTTCATGGAGATTGCCAAGATGCGTGCAGCGCGTTTGCTTTGGGCAAAAATTGTGAAACAGTTCAATCCTAAGAACCCCAAATCGCTTGCATTACGTACACACAGCCAAACATCGGGCTGGAGTCTAACTGAGCAGGATCCATTCAACAACGTGGCTCGTACCTGTATCGAGGCTATGGCTGCAGCTCTTGGCCACACCCAGAGTTTGCACACCAACGCATTGGATGAGGCCATTGCGCTACCAACCGATTTCTCGGCTCGTATTGCCCGTAACACGCAGCTTTACATCCAGGAGGAAACCGATGTAACCCGCGCGGTTGACCCATGGGCTGGCTCGTACTACGTTGAGCAGCTTACACAAGAAATTGCTCATAAGGCTTGGGCTCTTATCCAGGAGGTTGAGGAGCTAGGCGGTATGGCAAAAGCCATCGAAACTGGTATCCCCAAGATGAGGATTGAGGAGGCTGCTGCTCGCAAGCAGGCTCGTATCGACTCGGGCCGCGATATTATTGTGGGCATAAATAAGTATCGCCTCGACAAGGAAGACCCAATTGAAATTTTAGATGTTGATAACACAGCTGTACGCGAAAGTCAGCTGCGCCGACTTAAGGAGCTTAAGGCTAACCGCGATGAGGCCAAAGTGCAAGAGGCTCTGGCTGCTATTACCAAATGTGCCGAAACTGGCGAGGGTAACATCCTAGAGCTATCGGTTGAGGCGGCAAGGCTACGTGCTACCCTTGGCGAAATTTCCGATGCTTGCGAAAAGGTGGCTGGTCGTTACAAGGCGGTTATCCGTTCAATTTCAGGAATTTATTCAGCAGAATCTATGGATGATAAAGTATTTGCCGAAGCCCGCGAGCTGTGCGACAAGTTTGCCAAGCTTGAGGGTCGTCAGCCACGTATCATGATTGCCAAAATGGGGCAGGATGGTCACGACCGTGGCGCAAAAGTGGTTGCCACTGGTTATGCCGATATAGGATTCGATGTGGATATCGGACCTCTATTCCAAACCCCAGCCGAGGCTGCCAAGCAGGCCGTTGAGAACGATGTGCATATTCTGGGCGTATCGAGCTTGGCTGCTGGTCACAAAACCCTTGTGCCTCAGGTTATGGAGGAGTTGCAAAAGCTGGGTCGCGAGGATATCATGGTGATTTGTGGTGGCGTAATCCCATCGCAAGATTACCAGTACCTATACGACCAAGGTGTGGCGGCTATCTTTGGCCCCGGCACATCGGTATCGCTTGCTGGTAAGCAAATCCTTGAGCTGCTTATGCAGAGGTTCGACGATTAGTTTTAAATAAATTGATATAATTAAAGGGGTATCTCAAATAATGAGATACCCCTTTTCTAGTAAAGTTAGAATGTAACCCTGTCCTTTAGGGCAGGGTTGGAAATTACAGATGATATTGGGCTTTAGCCCTGATAGGTTATGGTGTAGGTAGATGGGCTGCTCCTGTAGTCAAAGTCAGGGCTAAAGCCCCTGCCTGTTCGTTGGCGCCATGCCCCCGTCCTAAAGGACGGGGTTATTATTATGCACAGCTACTGCTTGGTGGGGATTGTATAACCCATAGGGCATAGGTTATGGAATATAACCCTGTCCTTTAGGGCAGGTTAAGGAATTGAAGATGATATTTATTAAAGCATTTGTTTTATAACTGAAGAATAATATATAATGACTATATTTGTCAATTATAATTGAAGGTTTACTATGTTCGTATTGAATGTATAACATAATTGAACTATGATAGACTACATTAATAGGCCCCTATATATTGAAAGGATAAAACCTTTTATCGGTAAATCGCTGATAAAGGTATTGGTGGGTCAAAGAAGAGTGGGGAAAAGCTATCTTCTTATGCAACTAAAAGACCTAATAAAAACTCAGGAACCCGATACGCAGATTATATACATCAACAAAGAACAAAATGAGTTTTCATCCATAAAGAATTCGGACGACCTATTTAGTTACATTAACGAAAATGTAAAAGGTAGCGGAAAGGTAGCCCTGTTTATTGATGAAATTCAGGATATTGAATCTTTTGAAATTACGCTTAGAGATTTAGCAACAAGAAAAAATTACGACATCTACTGCACGGGGAGTAATGCAAACCTACTGTCGGGTGAACTTGCAACTTTCTTAGGCGGCAGATATATCGAAATAAAAGTCTTTGGTTTAAGCTATGCAGAATTTTTAATCTTTAATAAGATCTCCGATACTGTTGACTCTTTTAAAGAATATATGAAGTTTGGGGGGCTGCCCTACCTGATAAACCTAAACAATGAGATTCAGGTTGCATATGAGTATTTAACAAGCATATACAACACTATTCTACTTAAAGATGTTGTTGCTCGATTTAACATCAGAAATGTAAAGTTTTTGGAAAACTTGGTGGCGTTTTTGTCTGATAACCTAGGTAGTATTGTTTCCTCTAAGAAAATAAGTGAATACCTAAAATCTCAGAAAATTAATATTTCAACACAGGTAGTAATTGATTACTTGGGTTACCTTGAATCCTCATTCTTAATATTTAAGGTTAAGCGCACAGGTATTGAGGGAAAGAAAATATTTGAAATCGGCGAAAAGTATTTCTTTGAAGATGTTGGAATTAGAAATGCAATTGTTGGCTATAAAGCTACGGATATTCATAAAATACTTGAAAATATTGTTTACCTGCATCTAAGAATGGCTGGTTATTCCGTAACAGTAGGCGTGGAGGGGAAAAAGGAGGTTGATTTTATTGCACAGAAAGCTGGCAATAAAATATATGTGCAAGTGGCGTATATGCTAACCAATGAGGAAACGATTAATCGCGAATTTGGAAACCTGCTCGAAATACCCGATAATTTCCCAAAGTATGTGGTTACAATGGATGAAATACCAGAGATATCAACTTATAAGGGTGTCGTTCGGATGCATATTAAAGATTTTTGTTTAAAAATGGTTGGCAAATAATTACAGCTAATTGCACCTCGATTTAGCAATAAAATCAACAATAAACAGCTAGTTGGCAATTAGCGGTTTAACCAATCAGGATGCAGGCTGGCAGGTTAGATAATCTCGGAGATGTATAACTTGTTTTGATTTTGTGGTGTAGTTAAATTGAACTTGTACTGGACAAACTCCTAGTTGATGTATGAGAGCATAGAATAAACCCTGTCCTTCAGGGCAGGGTCGCGTAATTGAAAACGACATTGGGCTTCAGCCCTGATGATTTTTATATATTGCTATCGTTTTTTGGGGATACAAAAGATTTCTTGCAAAATAAATTACACTATTGTCAAGAGCAATGCGTTTTATTACTTTTGATTTGCGAGATTTACACAAAAAAATACAGATATTCTAACTTGAAAAGATATTTAAGATGAAAGGGATATTCAATTTATTTTTCATTCTTATAGCAAGTCTTCCAGCCTTTGCGCAAAGCAATTTGACTGTTGAAATATCAACAAAAAGGCTAATGCGCGATGTTTACTTCCTAGCATCCGATAGCTTGGGTGGTCGAAAGTTCCCCCTAATGGGAAGCGAAATTGCCGCCAATTACATCGCCTCGGAGTTTGAAGCTGCTAGCTTAAAGCCCATTCCCAATAATCCCAATAAGTATTTCCAGTTAATGCCTGTAACCAAACTTGACAGGGGCGAGACTCGAATTTTTGCCGATGATATACCCCCAATAATGGGTATTTACTACTCTTTCGCATCCAATAATCCCATAACCGATAGTCTAACCCAACCCATTAGGTTCTGGGGTCGAAGTATGCCTTCGCATCAAAATATTGGCGATACTATTGTACATATTTATGCTAAAAACATAGACGATGCAATAGCTAATCTGCAAAGCATTACATCGCAAACCAACGCAAAAGTTTTTGCCATAAGTTTACCCGAGAAGAAGAACAAACGCTTTATCTGGCGAGAGTTTTCTGCAACGAATTACAAATACCCCAACAGTATGATTCGCTCAGGTGCGCCCAACTGGTTGTATCATCATCTTCCCAATACCGACGATACGCTCAGGTTTTTTATGTTTAACGATAAAACGCTAAATAGTATTTATGGTCAAACGGTTAAGGGCTTAAACAAGAGCGCGAAAAAGGTAACTGGCAAGGGTAACTCAAATGCATTACCCACAGCCCACCTAACCTACAAAACCAATTTCTACGTAAAAACCGATACGCTGTACGATAAAAATGTAATTGGCTACATTGAGGGTACCGATCTTAAGGATGAGGTGCTGATTGTGGGAGGACATTTTGACCATGTTGGGCGTACGCCCGATGGAGTTTGCCTTGGTGCCGACGATAACGCCTCTGGAACAGCAGGAGTAATGGAGTTGGCTCGTATGTGTGCCCAAGCCCAGTCCAATGGGTTTGAGTTTAGGCGGTCGGTGATGTTTGTTGCATTTGCAGCAGAGGAATCGGGGCTAAACGGCTCAATGTACTATGTTAATAATCCAATTTTTCCGCTTGAGAAAACGGTTATGGTTATTAATATGGATATGATTGGCAGGTCGGACAATAAACCCAACAAGAAAGGGTACGTTAGCACCTGGGCCATTGGGAGCGGTAAAATTAAGCGCCCAACCAAACGGCTAATTCGTAAAATCGATAGGCAAATGGATAACACTAGCTTTTACCTAAGGCAAGATTTCCCTGAGAATGTGATGTGGTTTATGGGCTCCGACCACTTCCCTTTTTACAGGAAGGGCATCCCTGGGCTAATTGTTACCACAGGTACGCATGACGACTACCACAAGCCAACCGATACCCCCGATAGGATAAATTACGAAAATATGGCCAACGTGCTAAAGGCAATGTTTGCCCTAATAACCGATGTTGCTTCGGAACCCGATAAATATCCTGCAAAAGTTGAGAAGTAAAGGCTCTAGATTTCTTTAGTATCCAGCGCATCGCGCAACCCGTTGCCAATTAGCGTAAAGGCTAGCACCAGCAGCATTATGGCTACGCCGGGCAGTATGGCAAGGTAGGCTTTGTCCATTATCAGATACCCATAGTGGTCTTTTATCATTGTGCCCCACGATGGGATTGGGGGCTGAACGCCAATTCCCAAAAAACTTAAACCTGCTTCTAGCAGTATGGCTGTGGCAAAGTTCCCTGCCGATATTATGGCCACAGGCCCCATTACGTTGGGCAGTATATGCCTAAATACAATCCGTCGAGTGCCAAAACCCAGCACCTTTGCGGCCTCAACAAACTCCTTCTCCCTAAGGCTCATAACCTGTCCGCGAACCACACGAGCTACCTCAACCCACATGGTTAGACCCACGGCCACAAAAATTTGCCAAAAACCCTTGCCCAGCACCATGGTTAGGGCAATAACCATAAGCAGCGTGGGGATTGACCACACCACGTTTATTAGCCACATAACAAAATCGTCGTACCGGCCACGGATATAACCAGCCGTTGCGCCCAGCGTAATGCCAATAAGCAGCGATATGGCTACCGCAATAAACCCCACGGCCAGCGATATTCGCGAACCAATAAGCAGTCGGCTTAGCATATCGCGCCCAAACCTATCGGTACCCAGCCAAAAGCGGCGGGTTTTTATATGCTTTTTTTCAATTGCTGATGCAATATCGGCTTTGGTAAATTCGGTTGACCCATTATTGCCCCAAATGGTTATGCTGTTATCTTTTATTTTGATGTTTTCACTGCAGTGGTTAGGGAATAGTATATCAGTCACTGGGTAAATACTCTCAATGGTAATGCTATCTTCGGGCTCGGTGTATTCAGTGACTACAATTTTCCAGTCCTCAATTCGGTAATCGAGCATAGGAACCTCTCGGAATTGGTTTTGCGCCCCACCAACAAGTTTCCCGATTAATCCTTTCTTCTCAACGCCAGAGCCTCTGGGAACAAGGAAGAACTTTACTTTAAAACCCGGCTTGTGAGTAGCAATTTCCAGATGCTGATTATTAGCCCATGGCGTAGGGTCGGGGGCAATAAGGTAACCCAGAATAGCTAAAACCGCTATTAGCCCAACAAACACCGACGAAACTAGCGAGAGCCTATTCCGAAAAAATTTTCGAAATGCCACTCGCCACGGCGACCCCTCCCTGTTGTTGCTAGTTTTCATTTATTTTGTTGGTTTGTTGGTTTGTTGGTTTGTTGATTGGTTGATTGATTGCTTGCCTGCCTGCCTCTGGCAGGATTGGTTAACCCTGCCAATAGCAGGTATACCTTCCAATGGACAGCCAAGCTGTCAGCGTCAAAAGAGATTGACTGATTGATTGATATTCAATTTTTATCATACCTTCGTTTCCATCTACTATTAACAATCATTGCCATAGCAAACGCAACAACTATATATATTGGATAAATAAGTTGCAAAGGTATAAAAACATATAGTAGCGATAGCTTTTTGTGATGCTTAAGGTATGGGATCAGCAGCAGCAAATCGGCTATAGATTTTACAACGTACCCCAATCCAAGTACCTTTAAATATGCAATATTCCAGATCGATAGAATTGCCAACATTACTAGCAAAAGGTTAAATAGCAGCACCGTAAAGCCAACAACAATGGCAGTAAAATCGGTATAGCCAGTCGATTTTGAAGCCCAGCGGGCACGTTGCGCAAGAAATTTATCAACCGATTTCACGGGTTGGGTTAAAACCAAGGCCCCCTCGCCCTTAAGGGGCGATATTCTGAAACCCTTTTTGCGCTTGGCGCTATGCAGCAGAAAAACATCGTCGCCCGAGGCGTATTTGGGGTTTAGCATCTGATGCTCAAAGCCAAGCATACTTTTATTAAACGATAAATTAGCCGCGCTTGCCATAAACGGGAGCCCAACACTACAAGCCCCAATGCTGCTTGTCGTTAGACTTGCGTGTTCGAGCGCCTGCATCTTTTCGAAAAAAGTATTTGCTGGCGATATCATCACTGGCCCAATAAGCATTTGCGCTTTTTTTGTTTGATAGGCCAATGCAATGTTCCGTAGCCAGCTAGCAGGATGTGTGCAGTCGGCATCGGTAAGCACAATGGTATCGTTTTTTGCAAGCGTAACACCCAAGGCAACAGCTTGCTTTTTTCCTTTGCTTTGGGTAGGCAACTCCGCTAGCTGTATGTTAGTGTGCTGCTCTGCCCATTTTTTGGCCATTGGCCAAGTATTATCGGTTGAGTGATCGTTAACCAGAATTACTTCATAATTCTCAGTTGGATAATCTTGCTTTAATATCGATATAAAGAGGTTGTCAATATTTGCTTCCTCGTTACGAACCGCCACAACAATAGACATTGAAATGGTATGCTGTTCACTAAAGTTGTGCATATGCCTAAAAACTAACCCTGCAGCAAATAGGGCAAATACAATAAAATATGCAGATGCAAAAAATAGTATTACGTAAAACATTTTGATATCCTAAGAAATGATGGTTGAATAAAGCACCATTTATTCTGGCTAAAAATTATGATGTGAAATTTACAAAGCATTGTAGCTGTTTAATAAAAACTCTATGTATTGAGGTATTTTGCTGCTTAAGAAATAGGGTATATTAGCAAGAATATATGGCGTTCCGCTAGGCGTTTTGGCTTTCTCTACCTTAAATTCCCCTGCGTAAAGTCTAAACGCATAGGAATGGTTGGCTCTATCCACAAATTGGTGCAAGGAACGCAGCCTGCCCTGCTTGCCCGATTTTACTTCAATCGGAATTACATATTTCCCATATTGATATAGCAAATCTACTTCGGCAGTAGAATCTTTTTCTTCTCTTACCCAAAAATGTGGCTCATACCTGTTGTCGTAATTTGTTGTAATAAGTTCTTGGGTAACTATTTGCTGTGCAATTTTACCTCTATGAATTGCGTTTAAGTCCTCAATGCTAAGCAGGTCACCTTGTATAAGAATGGAGTTGTTTAAAAGACCTGTATCAAGGAATTGTAATCGAGGCCTTTTCCTTAGGTCTGAGATAATAGGTGGCTCTAGACTGGTTGATGGGTATATCAGCCTTACAATACCTGCAAGGTCTAATGCACGCATAACTTCACCCACTTCGCGCGAGCGATAGTTCGATTTGCCAAAGCCCTCAAACTTTATCCTATCGGTTTCAAACGGTGCGGTTTCAAGCACGTGACGAATAATCCTGCGCTCTGTATCGTTGCTAGAATACTTTTCGGCATCGTCTCTAAACGATTGCCATAAACTACTATATACAGGCGAAAGATTGCTAATATTTTTAGTTGTGATATATTGGGCCACTATTTCGGGCATTCCACCAATCACTATGTAATCGTGAAACAGATTAAGTAGAGATGAATATGCATACGACGGCAATGGAATTGTATTTAACGCTTCAACAGCAGGGATATTCCCTAACGAATAAAGATATTCTTCAAAACTTAATGGGTGTAGATATAAGTAGTTAACACGCCCAACAGGAAAGTTTGGAACCTTTTGTAAGGCAAATTCTAAGAGTGATCCTGCAGCCACAAGATAGATATCGGGATGTTCCTCGTAAAAATATCTTAGATTTTGTATTGCTTTTGGAGATTCTTGAATTTCGTCAATAAAAAGGAGTGTTGAACCACCGTTAGTCTTTTGCCCCTTTAGTAAGTAGGCAGCGTTAAGAATTTTATTGATATCATCAATGTTAAACAGATCTCGCTCTCTCTCCTTTTCAAGGTTAAGTTCAATAAAATTGTCAAATTCCTTTGCAAACTCCCTAACAAGCGTGGTTTTTCCTACCTGTCGTGCCCCACGAATAATTAATGGCTTTCTATTGGTAGAAATTTTCCATTCTCTCAACCTTTCTATAGATTTTCTGTATAAAACCATACTGCTATGTCATAAAGAGCAGGTAAATTTACTAATAAAATGTAATAAAGCGGGGGTAAATTGCCTTTATTTATGTTTTTAAGTTAAACTCTATTTTGCTAAAAGAAACTCCTCTACCAAACCCGCCGCTTTCTCAATTTCCTCGGCTGGGCGGGCAATGTTTATGCGTAGCCAGCTGGCGTAGTTCTTGCTAAAATGCTCGCCCGGTATGGTTGCCACACCCGCCTTGCTGTATAGCTCGCTAGCAAAATCGAATCCATCGTTTATGCCTTTGGGTAGCTTGGCCCAAATAAAGCATCCGCCATTAGTTGGTGGAATGGTAAAACCTAACTTTGCCAGTAGGGGCGCAAGGTAGTTGAAGTTGGCTTGTACATTGTTCCTAAAATTCTCAACAAACGCCTCCCCAAACTCATTGTCCTCAAGGTAGGTTGCCAGAGCTTCTTGCAGTATCGATGGTGCGCAAAGGCCAATATAATCGTGAATTGAGCGTATTGCCTTACGATGCTGCTCATGCGCGTAAAGGTAGCCAATGCGCCAGCCTGTTATGCATAGCATTTTCGAAAAGCTATTCACATAGAACACGTTGGGCGAGGTATGCTCCAGCGGAAGGTATGGCTCGTTATCAAAATACAAATCTTTGTAAACCGCATCAAAAATCAGATAAAAATCCATCTCCTCGGTCATCCCTACAAGTTGGTTAACCTCATGCTTACTCCACGTTTTGCCAAATGGGTTGCCCGGCGACGAGAGGAATACGATTTTAACATTACGCTCGGAAATGGTCTTTTTTAAATCATCAAAATTGACTGAGTATTCCTCGTTTAGCGGATAGCTTACGAATGGCTGTCCGAATATCGTGGGTAGCTGGCTGTAGCTCTCGTATGCTGGGTCGAAGCTTAGAACGCCAAAATCTCCACCTAACTTTTTGGTAAGGTAGGTGTATATTAGCGATATGGCTTCGGTGGCTCCCTGCACAACCAAAAAATTATCAATATCAACCGTAAAACGTTTTGAGTAGTGGCTGTGGATTTGGCCAAGCAGTCTAAAGTTGCCCAACCCCGGGGCGTACTGATGAGTATTGCTGTGCACCAACTCCTCGAGCGCTTTGCGAAGCTCTACCGGTGGTTGAAAACCGGGGATGCCCTGCGCCAGGTTTATGCCTCCGTTTTGCTTTACTAAATTGCTAAAGTAGCTTATGTACGAGCCTTGCGGCTTGGTTTTGTGTTGATTCATCTCTCTAAAAGTTTTAATATCCAAAGGTAACCACTTAACCACTGATTTTAAAGCTTCCCATTGTAAATATAGATACCTTTGTATAAATGTAATTTTAAAAAATCTACCTAGATGAGCAATTGTCTTAAAAACTGTTTGGCTGCGATTGTAATGATGGTAATGGTTTGGCCAAGCAATGCCCAAGCTCAGGTGAACTTCGATGTTGAGGCCGGTATTGTTGCGACTGGTTACAACGATGTTCGGATTCCTGGCGATGCAGGTACGTTCCTTTCGCTTTCCGATGAGCTTAGCTCAAGTGCCAAGTTCTTCTCAAGGCTTAAGGTTGGTTACCGTATTGGTGAGCGCCATGAGGTGCTGGCCCTTTTTGCTCCGCTGGAGTTCTCGTACAGGGGCGTTGTGGATAGGGATATAACTTTTCAGAACGAGGTTTTTTTGGCTGGGACCAATATTGATGCAATATACAAGTTCAACTCATACCGACTTTCGTATCGATACCTATGGGTGCAAAATCCAAAGTTCCATTTTTACGCTGGGGTTACGCTCAAAGTGCGCGATGCCAATATTGGCCTAAAGGGTTTGCCTGAGCAGGAGGCCGTTAAAACCGATTTGGGGGTTGTTCCGTTAATTAACTTCTATGTGCACTGGAAACCCACCAACCGTTTTGGGCTGCTGCTCGATGGCGATGCGCTGGCTGCGCCACAAGGCCGTGCCGAGGATGTGCTTGTTGCCGCCACCTTTAAGCTAACCAATAGCTTTACTGCTAAGGCAGGCTATAGGTTACTCGAGGGTGGTGCAGATAACGCTACGGTGTACACATACTCTATGTTTCACTACGGTGTTATTGGGGTAATAATTAACCTTGATTAAATCGCCATAAAACCAACCCTATCTACTAAAAAGCATCGGGAACAAAGTTCTGATCGGTAATGGGTGGGCGGATATAAGAGAAATCATCCTTACGCTCGGGCATTTCTATTGGCCCTGGAGCCAAATCTTTATAAGGTATTAGGCTCAATAAGTGGTGAATGCAGTTGAGCCGTGCCCGTTTCTTATTGTCGGCATGCACCACGTGCCACGGCGCTTGCTTAATGTCGGTATGGGCAAACATCTTGTCTTTGGCCATAGAGTACTGCACCCACTTGCTGCGCGACTCAATATCCATTGGGCTTAGCTTCCATCGTTTCACGGGATCCTCATTGCGAGCCTTAAATCGTTTCTCCTGCTCGGCATCGCTAACCGAGAACCAGTATTTTATTAGGATGATATTGGAGCGCACCAGCATCCGCTCAAACTCGGGGCAGGAGCGTAGGAACTCAATGTACTCGTCGTCGGTGCAAAAGCCCATTACGCGCTCCACGCCGGCACGGTTGTACCAGCTGCGGTCGAACAGTACCATTTCGCCACCTGCGGGCAGGTGTGGAACGTACCGTTGAAAGTACCACTGGGTTTTCTCGCGCTCGGTGGGCACGCCAAGGGCAACCACTCGGCAAAAGCGGGGGTTTAGCCGCTCGGTGATGGTTTTGATCACACCTCCCTTCCCAGCCGCATCGCGACCTTCGAAAATCACCACAACCTTCAACTTGTTCTGCTTTACCCACTCCTGCAGCTTGATAAGCTCAATTTGCAGCTTGTACAGCTCCTTCTCGTAAACCTTTTTTTTGATTTTTTTCTTGTCCTCTACGGCCTCGTAGTTTATTGGTTCTGCTGGGGTGTCTTTAGGTTTTTCCTTTTCTCCCTTAGCCGATTTTTCATCCTTGTGTACCATAGCCAAATGGTTTTGGTTTTTAGTTATGTGATTCGAAATGAAAGTTACGACAATTTTGCCAATCGGCAATTGCTTATTGGGATACAAAAAACTTGGGATTCGATAATGCACCAAATCCCAAGTTTCAATAAGCATTTATATTAGCATCTATCTGTAAATCATCTCTGCCATCTCAACCATCTTTATAAAATCGTTCTTGTAACCAAATTCGTCGTTACCCTTTGCTTCTTTTGCACGAGCCAATGCGTTGGCAAATGAACTGGTTCCCTTGAATTCGGATTCGCGGAGTAGCATCCCAAACTCAGCAACCGATGAGGCAAATTGCAGGTTGCTGGTCGATTTTGTTTTGCCCTCTTTAAGCACTTGTGTAATTAGCTGGCTGGTGCTATCCCCGGGGTTCTTGTATCGTAGCTTTACGGTAAGCAGCTCATTGCTGCTTGTGAGGGTTTGCTTTGTGTATTTAAGTGGGTCGATGCTTGTGTTGCTATCGCTGCCACCCGCTGGAACAATTTCGTACAAGGCGGTAACGGTATGCCCGCAGCCAATATCGCCAGCATCTTTTTTGTCGTCGTTAAAGTCCTCGCTGTTAAGCATCCGTTTCTCGTACCCAATTAGGCGGTACTCCTTCACCTTGGCGGGGTTAAACTCAACCTGAATTTTCACATCGTTGGCAATGGTGTAAAGGGTTCCCCAAAGCTCGGTGCCAAATACCTTTTTGGCCTCCATAATGTTATCGATATAGGCATAGTTGCCATTGCCTGCCATCGATAGTTCCTTCATTCTACCGTCCTTGTAGTTGCCCATTCCAAAACCTAAGATGGTGAGGTAAACGCCGCTCTCGCGTTTTTGCTCAATTAGTTTTTTTAGCTCCGAGGTGCTGCTTACGCCTACATTAAAATCGCCATCGGTTCCAATAATAACCCGATTATTGCCTCCGTGGATATAGTTTTGCTGCGCAATTTTGTAGGCTAGCTTAATACCCGCTCCACCAGCTGTTGAACCGCCTGCCTGAAGCATATCGATTGCACTAGTGATTTTTGCCTTTTCTGCTCCGGTTGTCGACTCCAAAACCAAACCTGCTGCACCTGCATACACCACAATGGCAACTCTATCCTGAGGGCGAAGTTGGTCAACCAAATACTTAAATGCTTGCTTTAGTAGGGGCAACCTATTGGCAGGATTCATTGAACCCGATACATCTATTAGGAAGACCAGGTTGTTAGGTGGTATTTGCTCCTCGTTCACATTCTCGCCCTTTAGGCCTATAAGAACTAGCTGGTTTTGCTCGTTCCAAGGGCATTTGTCGGTCTCCAGCGTAACCGAAAACGGATGACCATCTGTGGGCTGAGGATAGTTGTAGTCAAAGTAGTTAATTAGTTCCTCAATGCGAACTGCATCGCTATAGGGCTTCTGGCTTTGGGTTAAAAATCTGCGTACATTTGCGTACGATGCTTTATCCACGTCAACCGAAAAGGTTGATAGCGGGTTGGCAAGTGCATCCTTAAAAATATTCTCGCTTATGGGCGAGTACTCCTCAGTATTATAATCAATTGGGATGTAGTCATGGGTTTGCATAGTGTAATTTGCAGTTGGCATACCAATGGCCATAGTGTAATGTTCGCGCATTTTGGTAGGAGTAACTTCTGCATCAATTGAGTAAAATACCTCTTCTTCAAACTCCACCTCATCCTTTTTTAATACTGATTTTGATAGGTTCAATTCCAGCTTGGTTTCCTTACCGCTATGGATGTAGACGGTTATCTTGTGGTCTTGATAGCCTTTTGCCTTAACCTCAACGCTGTAGGTGCCTGCTTTTAGGGATATTTGGAATTGCCCATTGGCCTTACTTGCTGTTTCGGCAACAAAATTGTTTTGCTGGTAAACCGAGATTTTGGCTTTGCCAATGGGTGTTTTGTCATTGTAATTGGTTACAATTCCAACGAGTGTCCCCATATCGGGACTAACAGTAGTGAAGGAGCTTAGGATGACTATCCAAGCAATTGTAATTAGTTTTTTCATAGCGCAAAGTTTTAAGTTTAACATTCACATCGTTACATTACAGATGCTGCACTAAGCGATTTTCCATAAAGCTGAGTACAAAATTTTTTTTACATTTGAAGGATCTAATTTTACCGCTTTGATTTTTAGCCCAAAACCTGAGAACCTAACCGATCTGGATCTAGTTGCCCGCTATCAGAAGAATGGCGATAAGCAGCTGGTTGGTTTGCTTTACAAGAGGTACACCGGGTTTGTATTTGCAGTTTGCCTGAAATACTTGCGCTCGCGATCCGAGAGCGAGGATGCTGTTATGCAGATTTTTGAAAAGCTTTTCGATGATTTGAAAAGGCATAGTGTTCAAAATTTCAAATCGTGGCTGTATACAGTGGCCAAAAATCATTGCTTCCACATCATCCGGAGTAAGAAGAAGGAGCAGCTGGTTGGGGATATGGTGAAAAATAATCATCCTCAGCATATGGAAATATCAAACAATATGTATCATGATAATGAAGATTTGCTTGAGCAGCAGCTTGGCCATTTGGAACAAGCATTGCCCAAGCTATCGGAAGAGCAACGGATATGTGTTGAACTTTTCTATCTAAAGCAGAAGAGCTACAATGAGGTGGCTTGCATCACGGGCTATACATTGGGGCAGGTAAAGAGTTATATTCAGAATGGTAAACGAAATTTAAAGATAAGCCTAACGGGCAATGAGCAGTAAAATCGACATAAAGTACAATGGGCAGGGGTGCGTATCACAGAATACTTTGGTGCAGTACCTAAAGGGCGAGCTAGGCGGTTTAGAGATGAACTCCGTTGAGCGCCACTTGTCGGGTTGCCCTATGTGCGCCGATGAGCTGGAGGGGCTAAGCCTGCTCGATGACCCCAAGGAAATAATAACCATTTCAGCATCCATTAATAGTAAAGTTGATGGTAGTGTTGCTAAGGGAGGTCGGATTGTTCGTTTGCTTTCACCTTTATCAGCCGTCGCTTCAGTGGTTTTGCTAGTAGGAATATCAACTCTGATTTATTATACGTCAACGCTTAAGCCCGAACCGAATATTGTTTCGGAAAGTATAGGCGAGCCAATGCCCATATTGGAGGAGGTGATCCCAATTCCTCCAGCACCTCCTGTTCATGCAGAAAAAAAAGATGCTGAGGAAGTACAGCCCGACAAGCATAAGGTCGAGGAAGAATCTTTGCCCATTACCAGGCAAGAAAGAGCGGAGGTAGGCGAAGTTTCGACCAAGGTTGTAGCCAAAAGTACTCAAGAGCCCAGGTCGGAGACTGGTGCCGTAAGAACAGTTCGTCCAGCAGCAAAGCGATCAACAGTTAGTGGTCAACCTAGAAGCAATGCTTATCATCAACCAATAGCAGCCAATGCTTATGCCCCTAAAGCGAGGTTGAAGGAGAAGAGCTTGTATTCCGATTTGGAAATTGAAGCAGATGCGGTTCTATACGATGTGGAAAATTACCAGCCCATTATTGTTGATGCTGCTAGCTATCTGGCCGATGATGAGGAACCAGAACTTGAAGAGGGGGCTGTATTTGTTGTTGTGGAGGAAATGCCTCGGTTTAATGGAGGAGATATAAACAACTTTAGGGATTACATCAATAAGAACTTGAGATATCCAGAGATTGCTGCTGAAAATGGTGTTCAGGGGCGTGTAATTTTATCATTTGTTGTGGAGCCCACTGGGAAGGTGACGAAAGTACAAGTGCTAAGAGGAACTGATCCTAATCTGGATAAGGAGGCCGTTAGGGTTCTCGAATCGAGCCCTTTGTGGGAACCAGGAAAACAAAGGGGGCGACCAGTTAGAGTTTCATTCGTTATTCCAGTGATATTTGTTTTACAATAAAATAAAGCCTGCAGTACTGCAGGCTTTCGTCGTTGATATTTATTTGAATTTTTTTACTATTCTGGTGGTTCAAACCCGTAAACTATTCCCTTCACAAAATGAGTAGGGGTTTCACCATAGCCACCTCTCGACTCGCGGTGAGTAATATATACCACAATTCCACCCATATTCACAGCACGCTTTTTAAGCCTAATATCAGCGCTACGCTGAGCAGCTCTAGCATTCCGACTTTGTGGCGACGATTTGCCATCTGCCTCACCAAGGGCAAAAAGACCCTCTACGTCTTCTAGGTTGTCGGTTAAAATCACGGTTTTCCAGTCGCCTTCATCCACCATCATCACCGCAAGATCGTTAAAACTTTCCACCCTACCATTACGGTAGATAATTCGGTGAACCTGCTTACGGTCGATATCCTTAATCTCGCTCTCGCCAAGGGACATATATGTAATGCTAGTTGCGGTAACCCCCTGGACATTCACGGCAACCTTTCGTCCGCTTATCAACATAATAGTGTCAGCAGGAACAACATCCTTAGCATATGCAGCAAATGTTGTTGAAGTGAAAACTATTAGTAACGCTAGGATAAACTGTCTCATATTTATAAAGAATTGGTTTGCGATAATGAAATTTTTTAGCCTTGGTCAGAAATGGATACAAACCCAATGCCAAAACCATTGTCAAAACCATAGGTTGAGCAATATCAATTTCAACCGCAAATATACAAAAATACTTGGGCTATTAATAGTTAATGCATGTGAAAGAGTGATGTTGGCCAACATTTTAGGTTGTGGTTTTTGTGCTGACTTCCGCTTAAACCCTGCCCTTATTTGTATCTAAAACTACTCGATTGCAGCTAAAGCTTTTGTCCAAATCAATCATTAGTTTATTTTTGTGAGGTCATATTTATATGTTCACAGGTCAATGAAAAGATTTATTACCCTATACATTGTAATGCCAATTGTTTGGTTGCTAGTGGCCATATCATGCTTAATTTTTTTTATTGGCGATGTTGTTGTATGGCTTCTCACCTTTTGGTGGGATAGGCGCTTGTGGATACTTCAGCGTTACTCAATTGTATGGGCGCTATCATATATCTGGATAAATCCGTTTTGGCGTATCGACTTTTCGGGCAAAGACAATGTTAGTCGTGGACAGCCATATATTATAGTTGCTAATCACCAGAGTTCCTTTGATATTGTGCTTTTGTATCGGTTGTGGATGCATTTTAAGTGGGTGGCCAAGCGTGAACTTTTCCGAATGCCATTCATTGGATGGAACTTATGGCTCAATAGGCATATAGTAATTGATAGGGCAAGCCTACGGGGGGCCAAAAAGATGCTGCTCGAAGCACAACGTCACCTTAATAAAGGGACTTCGGTGTTAATTTTTCCCGAGGGAACACGAAGTGTTGATGGAGCAATTAAGCGATTTAAAGATGGTGCTTTTATGCTCGCCAAAAAAGCCAATATTCCCATACTGCCTGTAGTAATAAATGGGAGCAAGGAGGTATTTCCTAAAAACGGTTACGTAGTAAAGGGCGCTCAAAAATTTACTATGCGCATACTGCCTCCAATACATCCTGATACTTTTGCAGATAAAAGTGTAGACGACCTAGAGGCCGAGGTACATAAGCTAATGGTTGAAGTGCACAAGGAGGTTGCGCCCGAGTATTACAAAGAGGTTAACGTATAGTTTTCTCATTATACCTAACCCATTCAGAAAGAAAAGTATTATATTGTCAAAAATAATTTTTTAAACTATGAATCCAAAGGTAAGTATCATTATGGGTAGCGCTTCGGATATGTCGGTGATGGAGGAGGCGTGCAAGATTTTAAATGACCTAAAGATCCCCTTCGAGATTAATGCCTTATCGGCGCATCGCACTCCCGATCAGGTAGCCGAGATGGCTCGTAAGGCTCACGAGCGTGGGGTTAAGGTGTTTGTCGCTGGAGCCGGTGGAGCAGCCCATCTTCCAGGGGTAATTGCGGCATTTACTCCACTTCCCGTGATTGGAGTACCCATTAAAGCATCCATTTCTATCGATGGTTGGGACTCTATTCTCTCAATACTGCAGATGCCAGCTGGAATACCCGTGGCCACAGTGGCCCTTAACGGGGCTCGTAATGCTGGTATTTTGGCTGCTCAAATTATTGGCACTGGCGAAAAGGAGGTTTTTGATAGGGTAGTTACCTTTAAGGCTGAGCTGGCACAAAAGGTTGTTTCGGCAAATGCCGAGCTGGCAAAGGTGCAATTCGAATACAGAACTAACGGTAAATGATAAAGGAAAAGATTACGCACAACAAACCAAGAAGTAGGGTTCCGGCCATACTAGCTATGGCCAGCCTAATTTTGATGGTGTCGCCATACTTGGCTTCGGCTGATCTTCCTGAGGAAAAGGCCGGGGCAAGGTCTGCAGGCCTAGGCTATAGCACTGCTGCAATTATCGATGGGTGGTCGCTATTTCACAATCAGGCTGGTTTGGCATACCTTGAAAACCCATGGGTTGGAGTACACCATGAAAATAGGTTCATCTCACCCGATCTTAACTTTAGCGCATTGGGAGCAATGCTTCCCGTTAGGGTTGGTACCCTTGGCTTGTCTATTAAAAGGTTAGGGTTTAGTCAGTTTAGCCAAACAAAACTTGGACTTGCCTATGGCATGAAGTTGGCCCCAACCCTGAGCGCTGGGGTACAGCTGAATGCTCATCACATTTTTGTGGCGGGCGAGTATGGTAGCACTATGGTGCTTTCTGCCGAGGGAGGGCTTATTTATAGCCCTAACGATAATCTAAATGTGGGTTTTCACGTTGTGAACCCAACTCGCAGTAAATTGCTCGACGATCAGCGAATTCCCACGCTTTTGAATCTTGGCCTCTCATACCAAATTGGCGATATGGTTATGGTAACCTCAGGTGTTGAGAAAAATCTCGATGCTGATTTTTCATTTAAGGCGGGTGTTGAGTTTGAGCCCATAAATAGTTTGTACTTCCGGATGGGGATGGCCTCAAATCCCTCTTTGCTAACCTTTGGAGTGGGATATCAGATCTCGTCAATACAAATTGATTTAGCCTTCTCCAGGCATGAAATATTAGGATACACTCCCCATTTTTCACTTTCGTATGTTTTTGGTGCTAAAGCTAGCCGATTACCGGAGACTGAAACACCCCAGCAATGATATATAAGCGCCTAATAATATTAGTAATCTTTGCCTTAGCATTAGGCACATCCTTTGTTTTGGGGCAGGACTTCGAGGTCGATCCTCAAAGTATCATTGCAGATATTATTGAGAATATCGTAGCAAATAGTGAGGACGAAAGCATTGACGTGGATGCGTTGGCCGAAGACCTTATTTACTATTCAGAGAACCCCATTAACCTTAACGCAACTACCGCCGAAGAGTTGGGCCGTCTGCTATTCTTGTCCGATTTTCAGGTTCGAGCCTTGCTCGATTACGTGAAAGACCACGGGGCAATGCAAACCATATATGAACTTCAGCTTGTGGTGGGGTTCGACTTTTCCGATATTCGTAACCTGGTACCGTTCATCACAATCTCATCGGAGATCGAAACCACAAGACGCCCTCTTTTCCAGTACGGCAAGCATGATATGTTTGTTAGGGCGCGTTCGCTTATCGAAACGCAGCAAGGTTATACCCCAGCACCCATCGACAACCCCACCGCAACCCGCTACGCAGGTAATAAGCTGGGGCTATACACCCGCTATACCTATAGCACAAGGGGAGGCTTTCAGTTCGGATTTGTTGGCGAGAAAGATCCTGGCGAAGAGTTCTTCAGGGGATCAAACCCCTATGGTTTTGACCACTACTCTGCCCATATGCAGATTACAAATGTTGGTAGGGTAAAAAGCTTGGTAGTTGGTGATTTTAATGCCGACTTTGGGCAAGGGCTTACCCTTTGGACCAGCGCATCGTTTGGCAAATCGCCCGATCCTATGGGGGTAAGAAAAAGATCAAGGGGGATTTATAGATACAGCTCTACCAACGAGAACGAGTATTTACGCGGTGCAGGTGCAACAGTTTCTTTGGGTCGATTTGAGGTATCTGCTTTTGGGTCGTACAAAAAGATTGATGCCAACATTACCGATTCGCTGATCGATGGCAATTACTACTTCACCTCGCGGCCAACTAGTGGTCTGCACCGTACCCCCAATGAAATATCAAACAAGAAGACCCTTGGCGAGTTTGTTGCTGGAGGTAACGTAAATTTTTCGGCAGGTAACCTAAAAGCAGGGGTGACAGGTTCGCTTGTTAATCTCGATGCGGCCTACGATGCCCCCAACCAACCTTACCGATACTTTGAACCACCTTTACAGAATAGAGCTAACCTCGGATTTGATTATACCTACGGCCTAGGAAATCATCTGATTTTTGGCGAGGCAGCCACAACCCTAGGCCACGGCAGTGGAATTGTGTCGGGCGCATTGTTACGCCTCCATTCGTTGCTTACCATGTCGGTTATTGGGCGCTACTACGAGAAGGATTACAGCACCTATTACACTGGTGCTTTTGCCGATGGTTCCTCGCCCGCAAACGAGAGTGGGGTATTGGTTGGATTACGCTTCCTTCCATACCGACACTGGCAAATGGCAGGCTATGTAGATGCATTCCAGTCGGACTGGTTGCGCTTTGGGATTAACGCTCCCTCCCGTGGTCGCGACTACCTTTTGGAGACCACATATAGCCCCCGTTCGCGCTTAAGCTTCATGCTCCGATATAGGCTTAAGCAGAAGGATAAAAATCAGGTGGTTGACGATGAGCCTACTCGTTGGGTAGTGCCCTACACTCAGCAAGCCCTTCGTTTCCACTTAGCCTATAACCCAACCCGCGAAATTCATCTTAAGAGTCGAATAGAATTTTCGTGGTACGACGAGGAGAACCTACCTCAAGAATCAGGGATTATGGTTTATCAGGATATATCGTATCGACCCCGCCAGCTACCCCTTACTCTAACCGCTAGGTTTGCTGTTTTCGAAACCGACTCGTGGAATACAAGAATTTACGCCTACGAGAACGATGTGCTCTACTATTTCTCGATACCAGCCTACTACTCGCGAGGTTCAAGGGTGTTCCTGCTGGCAAAGTACTCCATTGGTCGAAGCGTTGATATTTGGTTTAGGGTGGCTCAAACATTCTTTGCCGATCAGGATGTGCTCGGCACGGGTTTAGATAGGATTGATGGCTCCACCCGAAGTGATGCTCGTATTCAGCTTCGATTTAAGTTTTAATCTAATACTTTTCCTCTATGGATTGGCTCAACCAGATGCTCGAACAAAAAGTTATACTGTATCCAGCAATTATCTTTAGCACAACGCTCGTCTGTTTTTTTCTTATAAGGATCATTCGTGGCCTGATGAATAGGAGTATCAGAAAGGCCTCCGCTATCTTAAAAGTCGATCCTACAAAGTACACATTCTTAAAAAATACGGTTAGCGTAATAATTATTTCCATTGGGATAATTATTGTTTTTCAGCTAATCCCCGAGCTGCGTAAGCTGGGGATGCCGCTTTTTGCTGGTGCAGGTGTTCTAACGGCTGTAATTGGGTTTGCATCACAGCAAGCCCTTTCTAATATTGTTGGTGGAGTCTTTATCGTAATGTTTAGGCCATTTAGGGTAGGCGATTTAATAAAGATTGGAACTATGCATACTGGAACAGTTGAGGATATAACGCTTAGGCACACCGTGATTAGAGATTTTGAGAACCGACGAATCATTGTCCCCAATGCCATAATGAACAACGAGGTAGTAGAAAACTCAAATATTACTGACGAAAGGGTATGCTTGAGGTTCGAGGTGAATATTGCCTACGATGCCGATACTGATAAGGCACTTGACCTTTTGCAAAGGGTTGCAGAGGCACATCCGCTATGCATTGATATTAGGTCGAAAAGCGACACGGCTAGCGGAATGCCCAAGGTAAGGGTAGGGGTGGTAAACCTAACCGATTCGGCAGTAGTTTTGCGAGCTTGGATTTGGACAGCAAACCCCAGCGATAGCTTTGCTCTTAGATTCGATATGTTTAAAACCATAAAGAGTCGTTTCCAGGATGAGGGGGTAGAAATACCACTACCACAAAGGGTTGTACATATCAAGCGGGAGCAATAACTTTATGGAGTATAATCAGAAGGTAAGGCCAAAAAAGCAGCTTGGGCAGCACTTCCTTAACGACAAGGGAATTGCCCAGCGAATAGTCGATAGCTTATCGGCAAATGATGCAGATGCAGTTCTGGAAATTGGCCCAGGAATGGGTGTGCTCACGGCAAGCCTTCTAGATAGGTTTGCCGAAAAGTTCTATGCTGCAGATGTAGATGACGAATCGATTGAATACCTTAGGAAAACCCTTCCCCAATTGGGTGATCGGTTACTGCTTGCCGATTTTCTCAAGTACGATCTTGAGTCAATAACTAAGGGTAAGGTGGCCATTATTGGGAATTTTCCATATAACATATCCTCGCAAATATTTTTCAAAGTGTTGGAGCATCGCGACTCTGTAACGGAGGTGGTAGGTATGCTACAGCGCGAGGTGGCTCAGCGAATTTGCGAACCCCCAGGGTCTAAAACCTATGGAATTCTTAGCGTGTTGCTGCAGGCCTTTTATGATATTAAGTATCTTTTTACTGTAAGCGAGGGTGTTTTTACCCCTCCACCAAAGGTGAAATCAGCGGTAGTAAGGCTCACGCGGAATAGCACTCAGAAGTTGGATTGCGACGAGAAGATATTTGTTCGAGTGGTAAAGGCTGGTTTTAACCAACGCCGTAAGACGCTGCGAAACTCCATAAAATCGGGGTTTAACGGGTTTGTAGGGAATCACCCCTTGCTCGACAAACGCCCCGAGCAGCTTAGCGTTTCGGAGTTTGTAGAGCTCACTAACTACATTGCACTAAATCAGCCTTAGGCTTTTGTGTTAATGGCCTCCACTGGGCTTAACCTCGATGCCTTCCAGGCGGGGGCGTAACCCGATACTACCCCGATTATAGCCGACACCATTAGACCAAGGATAATATTGTCGGCGGTTAGCGTAATGGTAAACTCTGAAAGGTTCGACACAAGAGTTGTTCCTATAAAAATGAAGATTAGCCCAATGGCCCCTCCCATTAGCGATAGAAGTACCGATTCGTAAAGGAACTGCACCAGAATAAAGCTGTTCTTTGCCCCTAAAGCTTTCTGGATACCAATTATGTTGGTTCGCTCCTTTACCGATACGAACATGATATTTGCAATGCCAAAGCCACCCACAAGTATGGAGAAACCACCAATAATCCATCCCGCCATATTAATCATTCTAAATATATTGTCTATTCCATCCTTTAGGGTACTTACTTGGTTTAGCGCAAAATCATCATCTTCTATGGGTTTTAGCCTTCGTGACGACCGCATAATGCCCCTAAGCTCATCAATTAGTTCCTCTGCAGGGATACCTTGCTTTGCTTTAACCATAATGGTGGGTCCAACTCTTCTGAAATCGATAATTGAACGTGCAAAGCTGGCGGGTATTATGGCTAGCTCATCGTGGCTATCGTCGCCAATAGCCGATTGCCCCTCTCTTTTGAGTACGCCAATAACCTCAACGTTGAACCCGCTCAGCTTTATGATTTGTCCAATGGGGTTTTTGCCCGCAAAAAGTTCCTGCGCCAACTGATTCCCAATGATGGTTACCCTGCGGCCATTGTTCAGGTCGAAGGGCGAAAAGTATCGCCCCTCCTGGACATCAAACGATCGTATCTCTTCGTAGCTTTCGGTTACAGCCAGAACCGTTGTTCGTGGAGCAGAGTTTCTTTCGAATGATATCAGGCTGTTAAAACCTACCATGAATGAAGTGGCTTGAGCAAGTGTACTACTCGTTCTAATGGTTGCTAAATCCTCCAACGAGGGTTGTGGTCGGTTCATATATTTCCACCAAGGGTACTCACCTCCCATGGACCAAGGCCATTTCTGAACATATACCACATTGTCGCCGAGCGACTCCAGGCTGTTTCGAACATTGCGCTCAAGCGAGTCAAGAATGGTGAATACCGAGATGATGGCAAAAATTCCTATGGTAATTCCAAAAAGGGAAAGGAATGTACGCATCTTATTCACCGTAATCGATTGGAAAGCAAAGGCCATGCTTTCGCGCGAAAGCTTAACGAAGATGATAAAGGGCTTTAGGGGTTTCATACAGTTATGCTCGGTTGAGTGGGCAATCCAAATTATTTTTGCAAATCAATTGTCAAAGGTAAAAAAGCATGATTAAAAAAACGACATCATTTTGTTAATTTAAGTCGGTTTGTGAGTGATTAATTCGAAGCTTTTAGCCATTTTTGTAACCTAATAGGTTCTAAAAAAACCATTTCCTGTCAACTATAAATTTATTGAACTGAAATACAGCTAGATGAAGCAAATTAAAACAGCCCTTATTTCTGTTTATCACAAGGATGGTCTCGATGAACTCGTTCATCAGCTCAATAAGTTTAATGTTAAAATTTACTCAACCGGAGGAACTCTTAAATTTATTCAGGATTGTGGAGTTGAAGCCGAGGCGGTTGAGGATTTAACCAGCTACCCATCGATACTTGGTGGAAGGGTTAAAACTTTGCACCCCAAAATTTTTGGCGGCATACTTGCTCGCAGGGGTAACGAGAACGATCTTTTCCAGCTTCAGGAGTACCAAATCCCCGAGATTGACCTGGTGGTGGTAGATCTTTACCCCTTTGAGGATACTGTGGCCAGTGGGGCTAGTGAGCAGGAGGTGATAGAAAAGATCGATATTGGTGGGATATCGCTTATTCGGGCAGCAGCCAAAAACTTTAGGGACGTGCTAATCGTTTCGTCTCGCACTCAGTATCGTGAGGTTATTGATATCCTTGATACCAACAATGGCGAAACAACGCTCGACGAGCGCAAGCGGTTTGCTCGAGATGCTTTCAACGTGTCAAGTCATTACGATTCGGCAATATTCCAATACTTTTGTGGCGAGGCTACGCCTCCAGCATTTAAGCTTAGCGTGCCCAAAAGCAATACGCTTCGATATGGGGAAAACCCACATCAAGAGGGCATTTTTTATGGCGATTTAGCCTCAGCCTTTACCCAACTGCACGGCAAGGAGGTTTCGTACAATAATCTATTAGATATTGATGCTGCCCTAAGCCTTATTACTGAGTTCGATGAGCCGACCATCGCTATACTAAAGCACAATAATGCTTGCGGTTTGGCCACTCGTATTAGTTTAGCTCAAGCATGGGTTGATGCCCTAGCCGGCGATCCCGTTTCAGCCTTTGGTGGTGTGATAGCTTCAAATCGTCCTATTGACGAGGCAACCGCCGAAGAAATGAATAAACTATTCTTTGAGGTGGTTTTGGCTCCCGATTATTCTGAGGAGGCATTACATATGCTAAAATCAAAGAAAAATAGGATCATCCTTAGGGTAAACGGTTTTGACTTCCCCGCCAAGCAATTCCGCAGCTTGATAAACGGTGTGCTAGTTCAGGGAAGAGATTCGAAGACTGAGCAAGTAGCGGATATGAAACCTGCTACAAGCAAAGAGCCAACGCAGCAGGAACTGTCCGATATGGTTTTTGCCAACAAAATTGTGAAACACTCCAAATCAAATGCAATAGTTTTAGCAAAAGATCAGCAGCTAATTGCCAGCGGTGTTGGTCAAACCTCACGGGTTGATGCTCTAAAGCACGCCATTGCTAAAGCAAAAAGTTTTAACTTTGACCTTAATGGAGCCGTAATGGCCTCCGATGCATTCTTCCCCTTTGCCGATTCGGTGCAGATTGCTTCCGAAGAAGGCATTACTGCAGTGGTACAGCCAGGCGGTTCGGTGCGCGATCAGGAGGTTGTCGACTTCTGCAACGAGGCCAAGATGGCCATGGTTTTTACAGGAACACGACATTTTAAGCACTAGATAGTAATTAACGTAGATACATTAATCAAATGGGACTATTTTCATTCTTCACGCAGGAGTTGGCCATCGACCTTGGCACTGCTAACACAATCATAATTTATAATGACAAAATTGTTGTTGATGAGCCATCAATTGTAGCATTGGATCACAGCACTGGAAAGCTAATCGCCATTGGCGAGAAGGCACGCCAGATGCACGGAAAAACCCATGAAAACATTCGTACTATCCGCCCATTGCGCGATGGTGTGATTGCCGACTTTAATGCTGCCGAGCAGATGATTCGCGGGATGATTAAAATGATTAACACAAAGAACAAGCTGTTTACCCCATCGTTGCGCATGGTTGTATGTATTCCCAGTGGTAGTACCGAGGTTGAGATCCGTGCGGTGCGCGACTCGGCCGAGCATGCTGGTGGCAGGGATGTGTACATGATATACGAGCCTATGGCCGCCTCAATTGGCATTGGCCTCGATGTGGAAGCACCAAGCGGTAGCATGGTTGTGGATATAGGAGGCGGAACATCGGAAATTGCTGTTATTGCGCTTGGAGGGATTGTTTGTAACAAGTCGGTGCGTATTGCTGGCGATGCCTTTACAGCCGACATACAGGCCTACATGAGGCATCAGCATAATATTAAAATTGGAGATAAAACAGCAGAGGATATAAAAATTGCGGTGGGTTCAGCTTTACCCGATTTAGAAAATCCCCCTGCCGACTATATTGTGCGTGGTCCAAACCTGATGACAGCGCTGCCCATCGAAATCCCAATTTCATATCAAGAGATTGCTCACTGCCTCGACAAGTCAATCTCGAAGGTGGAGACCGCCATCCTAAGCGTGTTGGAACAAACCCCACCCGAGCTTTATGCCGATATTGTTCAGTCGGGGATATACCTTGCAGGAGGTGGAGCCCTACTTAGAGGGCTCGATAAGCGATTAACCGATAAGATTAATATACCTTTCCATGTGGCCGAGGATCCGCTACACGCCGTTGCTCGTGGAACGGGCATTGCGCTAAAGAATGTCGATAAGTTCCAATTCCTAATGCGCTAAATCAAATAGTTAGCTGAAGAATTAACTGCTCTAGAACCATGAACAGCCTTATACGGTTTATAGTTAGGTATCAATTTTTTCTACTGTTCCTTGTTTTAGAAACGTTCTCGTTTTGGCTTTTAAGTACTCACTCATACTACCAGAGCACCAAGCTCGAGGATGCCACTAGAACCCTAACCGGTTTTGCCAGCACTAGAATTAGCAACGCTACAAAGTACTTAAAGCTTGCCGAAACTAATGAACATCTGGCGCAGAGTAACCTAGAACTCCGAAACCAACTTGCAGCGCTAAACACTAGGTACGATTTGCTCAGGAATAAATTGGGAGATACGCTTGTTGAACCCAACTATTCGTACACCCTTGCCAAGGTGGTAAACAACTCAATTAACAAGCAGTATAACTACTTAACCCTGAATGTTGGAAAAGATCACGGGGTGAAGAAAGAGATGGGCGTAGTATCGAGTCAGGGGGTTATTGGAATAGTTGCAGGGGTATCGTCGAACTATAGTACAGTTATCTCGCTGCTTAATGTTGACCTTAAAATTTCGGCTAAGCTTAAGCGCACCAATCATTTTGGATCGCTATATTGGGATGGGAAAAACTACAGGGAGGTTCTATTAACTGATGTTCCACAGCACGTGGCCGTTAGTATTGGCGACACCGTTGTTACAAGTGGTTACTCGGCAATTTTTCCTGCCGATATAAATTTGGGAACCATAAGTTCTGTTGAAGGCAAAGGGTCTAATTTCCATAATCTTAAGGTAAAGCTGTTTGCCGATTTCAAACAGCTAAGCTCGGTTTGGGTTGTGAGCCCTAAGCTCGAGAGCGAGCGCGAAGATTTGGAAAACACCACAACGCTTAGGTAGATGGTAAAAGATATAGTTAAATATAGTGGCTTGTTTGTTCTGCTAATACTTTTGCAGATCTTTATCCTTAACAATATACAGCTCAGTGGGTACATTAACCCATACCTGTATGTACTCTTCATACTGCTATTACCCTACGAAATTGCTGGCTGGGCATTACTAATTGTAGGACTCCTAACTGGGCTTACCATCGACACCTTTATGAATACCTACGGTATGCACTCATCTGCCACAATTTTTTTGGCGTTTTTGCGTCCGTATATGCTACGGATGTTAGCCGACAGGGAGGATGTTGATAAAAAGGGAAATCCCTCGCTCTCGGGAAATGGTTTTGTTTGGTTTCTCAAGTATGTGTCAATTTTAGTGTTTGCCCACCACCTGATGCTATTCTTCATCGAAGCTTTTTCGTTCTCAACATTTTTTTCCACCTTGTGGCGCACCCTGCTAAGTTCAGTAACCACCACCATTTTTATATTCATTGCTATGCTGCTGTTCGATAAGAAACAGTAATCATAAAATGCCCTTATAGCCTTGCAAACGGTAAGTACAGATAGACGATACATTATAACGGGGATTATAATTCTGATCTTCCTGATCATTATAGTTCGCCTTTTCCATTTGCAGGTTATTGAGCGTTCGTACCGAATGTCGGCAAGCAACAACGTGTTGCGATATATTACTCAGTATCCTGCTCGTGGTTTGCTGTACGATCGCAATGGTGAGCTGCTGGTTCACAACAAGGCTGCTTACGACCTAATGGTTGTCCCTCGGCAGGTAACCCCTTTCGATACCACTGAGTTTTGCAACATTCTTGATATTCCGCGTGAACAGCTTGAGAACAGCCTGCGCGAAGCCCGTAAACATTCATCATTCCGCCCCTCCCCCTTGATAAAGCAACTTTCAGCCGAAAGCTACGCAGTGCTTCAGGAGAAACTCTTCAAATACCCGGGGTTTTATGTTCAGCCTCGTACTCTTAGAGCCTACCCTCGTGACGTGGCGGCTCACCTGTTGGGTTACGTTGGCGAAGTTGATGAGCGTATAATTAGCAATAACCCCTACTACCGAATGGGCGACTACATTGGCATCAGCGGACTTGAACGAACCTACGAGGAGGAGCTAAGAGGGAAAAAGGGGGTAAACGTGTACCTAGTTGATGTTCACAACAGGATAAAGGGCTCGTATGCCGATGGAAGATACGATACCACTGCTGTTCTAGGTAAGGATATAACTACAACAATTGATGTTTTTCTACAAGAATACGGCGAGCAGCTGATGCAGAATAAGATTGGCGGAATAGTTGCGCTTGAACCATCAACAGGAGAGGTGCTGGCCATGGTGTCGAGCCCTACTTACGATCCCGATTTGCTGGTAGGTCGACCTCGAACATCAAACTTTAGAATGCTCGAAAGGGATACTCTTAAGCCGCTATTTAACAGAGCCCTTATGGCGATGTACCCTCCGGGTTCCACTTTTAAAATAGTTAATGCGCTAATTGGTTTGCAAGAGGGGGTGGTGGTGCCCCAAACTAAGTATAGTTGCGATGGGGCATATAGAGTTGGCAGGGGAGTTGGGTGTAGGCACCATGTTTCGCCAACCGATCTTATACAATCCATTCAAGTGTCATGCAACACATACTACTGCCACGTGTTCCGCAATATTATCGACAAACCAAGTTTGGGTGGGGTTGAGCAGGGTTTTACCGTTTGGAAAAATCATGTTGAGTCGTTTGGGTTTGGCAAGCGGTTAAATATCGATCAGCCCAATGAACTGGCTGGAATTGTACCAAGTATCGATTTTTACGATAGGTACTTTCGGAAGGGTGGCTGGAGTTCCCTTACCATCCTCTCTCTTGCCATTGGGCAGGGTGAACTGGGTACTACACCATTGCAAATGGCTAATATGACAGCAGCCATAGCAAACCATGGGTATTTTTACACCCCTCATTTGCTAAAGGGTATAGCAGGCGAGGAACTTAAGCAACCTCGGTTTACCATACCACAGTACACTACGGTTGACTCGCTTTGGTTTAACTATGTGATTGATGGAATGGATATGGCGGTAAACGGAGGGCCTGGAAGTACTGCACGTGTGGCAGCCATACCTGGGATAACGGTTTGCGGTAAAACAGGAACATCTCAGAACCCACACGGTAATGATCACTCGGTTTTTGTGGCATTTGCTCCAAAGGATGATCCCCAGATTGCTATTGCCGTGTATGTAGAGAATGCCGGATTTGGGTCCACATGGGCTGCTCCCATTGCTAGCCTGATGATTGAGAAGTACCTAACTGGCGAGGTTAAGCGAACTTGGCTTGAGCAGCGAATGCTTAATGCCGTATTACTCGATAGAAGTGAGAAGAAGCAGTAATATATTCAAGTGGCTCGATTGGCCAACAGTGCTAATCTATCTGGCTCTAATGTTTTTGGGTTGGATAAATATCTATGCAGCTGTGTTTGCTGAGGATCATGCAAGTATCTTCGATGTTAGCCAGCGCTACGGCATGCAGCTAATTTGGATTGCTGCGGCGTTACTTATTGCAATTACTGTGCTGGCAATTGATGCCAGGTTTTACCTGGTATTTGCAAATTACTTCTATGTGCTAATCCTTTTGGTGCTTGTGTTTGTCATATTCTTTGGTGTGGAGGTTAACGCATCCAAGTCGTGGATTCAGCTTGGGGGGGTCCGGATTCAACCAGCTGAATTTGCCAAGTTTGCCACGGTATTGGCCTTGGCAAAGTACATGAGTTCCTATGGTTTTAAGCTTAACTCCTTTAAGGCATATTTGAATTCGGTTCTAATTGTTTTGGTGCCAGTAGTATTGATTCTGCTTCAAAATGATGCTGGAACCGCTATGGTTTTTGCTTCGCTGGTATTTGTTTTTTATCGGGAGGGCATGCCTCACTGGGTGCTGGCTTTTATGGCCTTTTTTGTTGTGTTGTTTATATTTGAGCTGATGTTTGACAAACTATTAATACTGGTGGGAGTAATTATATTAACCATAGTGCTTTTTGCTGCCATCGGGAAACGGCTTAAGGATACGCTTCGGTTTGCCTTTGGCCTTTTCGGGATGATTGCATTACTTTTTGGTACTTCCGAATTTCTTGACCTAAATATCTCGCCATATTACATAGTGCTTATCCCTGTTGCCATAACCATTCCTGTTGCAATAGTTTACGCATACTTGAATAAGGTTAAGTACGTTTTCTTCTTGCTATTCTTTCTTATAAGTAGTACTGCTTTTAGTTTTAGCGTCGACTACATATTTCATAATGTGCTAGATCATCATCATCGCGATAGAATTAACGATTTACTTGGCATTGAGTCCGATCCGTTGGGTTGGGGGTACAACGTTAACCAATCGAAGATTGCTATCGGCTCTGGCGGATTTTCGGGTAAAGGTTTTCTGCAAGGCACCCAAACCAAGTTCAACTTTGTGCCCGAGCAGAGTACCGACTTTATTTTTTGCACTGTGGGAGAGGAGTGGGGGTTTGTTGGGACAACATTTGTGGTTATCCTATTTGTATCGCTCTTGCTGAGGCTTGTGAAAATGGCCGAGAGGCAAAAGGAAGCCTTCTCGAGAATTTATGGCTATGGGGTGATCTCAATTCTTTTCTTCCATATAGCAATTAATATTGCCATGACAATTGGCCTATTCCCCGTAATTGGTATCCCGCTTCCGTTTTTCAGCTATGGGGGGTCTTCGTTGTGGTCATTCACCATTCTTCTCTTCATTTTCCTTAAGCTCGATAGCTCCCGCTTGGACTAACTCCTCTTTCCAACCTGCTGGAACGATGTTGTAATCAACCTTAACAAAATCGATCAGATCTGGGAAGAAGATCAGGAACTGGTCGCGAATGTATGAGTAGTGGTAGTTAAGCGTTTCAATAGCGAACTTGGTCTCGTCGGGGAGAGACGTAACTCTGCTCATAATTTGTAATGCACTTTCAACCCCCTCAACCTTATGGTAGCTGTAAAGCCTGTCGGTTTGAATTAGCAGGGGCAGTAGGTTCCGTACCGATTTGGGTAACTCTCTGTATCGGAGGGCCATTTGGTAGTAAAATTTTCGGGTAAATCCCCTAAGTGGGTATGGGGAGAATGTTCCCCAGTATCGCGCCAGAAAGTGGTCAAAAAACACATCAACCACAACTCCTGCATACTTTCTATACCCTTGTCGGAACAGCTGCCGTACCTCAAATGTGGCGGGGTGAGTATCGGTGTAAAAATCTATAGCACGATGCAAAAAAATCCCTTTTTGCACACCATCGGGGTAGCGTCCGAGGGAGCGTCCCTTAACGAAATCTCCAATAAGGTTGCCCATCCTTATGTCTACATTGTCTCCTGATAGATATAAATGGGCTAAAAAATTCATGCTGAGCTACGTTAAAGGGTTCCTAATTTCACAAATGGTTTGGGATGATAGTAAAATTTAAGCAAATATCAGTCCAAAGTTTGCTTTCCATTTATCATCAAAACAAAAAAACACCCGAGCTGGTTTACTCGGGTGCTTTTTTATAGATGAGAGCTATTAGTATATTTCCACATCGTAGGGTAATCGGGCTTGTACGCCTCTGTTCTCCATTATGCTTTGTATGCGGCTGTACTGCTTGTAGGCAAAGCCAAACTCCTTTTCGAAAATTTTCATCTTGGCCGAACCGGTAAGTTCCTTTAGCAAGGCCTGGAATGGATCTTCCTGCTTGGGCAGTTCTGTTATCCTGTATTGCTCCAATTCAGCTCTCTCAGCAGCAATTTCGATGGCTCTTTCAAGTCCGCCAAACTCGTCAATTAGCTTAATGTCTAGGGCGTTAACTCCGCTCCATACGCGCCCCTGTCCAATCTCATCAACCTGCTCCACGGTTAGTTCCCTTCCATCGGCAACGTGTCCAATAAATGTGGTGTAAACGTCCTCAATTCCAAGCTGAATAACGGCTCTTTCCTGGGCAGTAAGCGGACGGAATAGCGAACCAAGGTCTGAGCTCTTATTGGTTTTTACAACATCAATGTTGATTCCAAGTTTCTTGTTCATAACTTGCTGAATATTTGGAATCATGCCAAATACGCCAATTGACCCGGTAATGGTAGTCGGGTTAGCAATAATTACATCGGCAGGGGCTGCGATGTAGTACCCCCCAGATGCCGCCACATCGCCCATTGATACGATTACTGGTTTCACCTCACGGGCAAGGCTCATCTCGCGCCAAATTAGTTCAGATGCTAGTGCACTGCCGCCGGGAGAGTTAACCCTAAGCACGATGGCTTTTATTGAGCTGTCGCGACGCGCCTCGCGAATGGCTCTGGCAAATCCTTCGCCACCAATTCCCCCTTCGGTTTGCTCGCCCATAGAAATCTCGCCAGAAGCATATACCACGGCAATCTTATCTTTAATTAGGCCTTTTTGCTTGCGGGGAGCAGGTACTTTGGCGTACTGCTCAATGCTAACGGAGTTAATATCCTTCTTGGGTTTGGTGTCTGTTAGCTCCTTCAGCATATCAATCACCTCATCTTTGTATAACAGGCTATCTATCATATTATGCTCAAGGGCTGCCTTAGCATTTCTGATGGTTAGGTTGTCGGCCCATTGGTTAAGGTCTTTCACCTCAAGTCCACGCTCCTTGGCAATACCTTCAACCCAGTGATCCCATATTGAGCCAAGGTAGGTCATGGTTTGCTCGCGATTTTCTGGGCTCATCTTATCGCTCATAAATGGTTCAACTGCCGATTTAAACTTACCATGGCGGAGTATTTGTGCTTCAACGCCAAGTTTTTCGAGAGCATTCTTAAAAAACATAATCTCGCTACGGAGTCCTACCCAGTCGATAGCTCCCTCGGGGTTTAGCATAACCTTGTCGGCTACCGAAGCAAAGTAGTAGCTGTTTTGGCTATACACGTTGCTGTAGCTAATAATAAACTTACCCGACTCCTTGAACTTGATTAGCGCATTGCGAATCTCTTCCACTGTAGCTGTCCCTGCGGGTATACTCTCGTTCTCAATGTAGATGCCTTTGATTTTTGGATCGTCGGCAGCATTTTTAATCGCCTTAAGGATATCGTTAAGGCCAATGGTGGTAACGGGTTTCATCGACATAAAGTCGAAATTTGCCATCGGGTTATTGCTCCCCCTGTCGGCAATCTCCTTGTTTAGTTTTAAAACTAGTAGGGAGTTTTCCTTAACGTCAATTGGTTTGTCCGATTTCGACATCATTGCGCCAATAACGCCAAGGAAGATGAAGAAAGCAAGAAGTGAGGTGATTAGAACACCCACTACTGTAGCAAGTAAATACTTAAAGAAATCTTTCATATCGTCAGATTGGGTTAGGTTAATTTCTTTTGAAAATTGAAATAAAAGTATGAAAAATGTTGCACACTTGGCTTGATTTAATTGATATTTTAGCAAACTTTGCAGTTTCTTTTTAATATAGAAGGCTATGGCAGATGTTTTAAGGTTGAACGAGGGTTGGCACCAAGCGTTTTTGTGCATTGGCGGTAACCTTGGCGATAGAGAGGATTTTCTTAAAAAATCCATTGAGCTTATCGAGAGTGAGGTTGGAGTTGTTTTGTCGAAATCGGATGTGTTCGAGTCGGAGGCATGGGGTTTTGAGCATAACACCCCATTTCTTAATCAGGTGCTTGAGGTGAAAACTACCCTATCGGCCCTTTGCTTGCTAGATGTTTGCCATAAAATTGAGGCGACCTTAGGACGCGATAGGTATACCACAGCCGAAAGTTACTCGGCACGTACTGCTGATATAGACATTCTGTTTTACGATGAGTGCATATACACGCTACCACCTCTAATTGTACCCCATCCTAAGCTGCATGAGCGCAGGTTTGTACTTGAGCCGCTGGCTCAGATTGCACCTGAACTGATTCACCCCCTGCAATGCAAAACCATTAAGATGCTTAAGGATGAGTGCAACGACGAAGGTAGAGTTTGGCTTTTCCAAAATGTTGTAAGTCCATCGGGCTATTAATACCGATTCCCATAATAGAACACAAAACGGAGCCTTGTGGAGGGGCTCCGTTTGTTTATGATAAGTTTTTTGAATTGGGCTTATAGTTCAAGGATTCTTCGGCTAATTTCACTGCCCTCAACTTTAAGCTTCACAATATATGCACCTGGGTTTAGGCTTATATCTTTGGCCGAGAATTGGTAGTGCTTACCCCCAGCAGTTTCGGATCCATTATACAGTACCCTTACCAATTTTCCTGTTACATCGTAAACCGAAAGATTAACTTGCGTGTCGGTTGTAAGGTTAAACCTTATGTTTACAAAATCATGGTAGGGGTTGGGGTAGGTCTCAAGGGAAGTGAGCGCCTCGTTACGATCAATGTTTAATGGGTTTGTAGCATCGCTCAGGGCAAAGGGGTTGTATGCGGCTTGGTTCGATGTGAACGATCGGCCATCCTGATATAACGTGTTGGATTGTATTAGAACAAGAATTGGAAAGCGATGCCCATTTACATACCACCTATAGGTAATGGTCTCGATGTTGTAGCTCCTATTGTTAAGAATCTGTTCATACTGCTTCACTTCTTTTACCCTAAGTGCGTTCTCGTACACCATATTGCCTGGCAGCATTAAGGTTCCGTATGCATCGCCTTCAACTGTATAGGTTCCTGAGATATCTCCAAACTGTTTTTGTGCCGAGAAGTAGGTGGCGTTAAACGAACCGTTGTAGGCACTTCCATACCTAAATGGGTACCTCATTTTCACAAATGGCTTATCGTAAAGAATGTATGTATTGCCATTGGCAGACATAAATCCATGCTGCTCAATTGCTTTTTTTGTAGTCTTAAAGAAGAAGCTGTTGCCAAACTCCTCAAGTCTAGCGTTCGATTCGGTGAAAATCCCCGACCCTTTTGATGTTGTGGGGTTGTCGAGGATGCCCACAAAATCATTGTTGAGTTTTAACTCGCGAAAATCCCATACCACATTCTTACCAGCAGCACCGGGCTCAACGAATGTGGTTATTTTCATTTCGTTTATATGCTCGGCAACCAAACCATGGGATTCGTAGCGTAGCACAGTTTGTGCATTTATTGCAATCGATAATGCTACGCAAACTAAGGTTAGGTAAAGTTTTTTCATAATTGTTCAGTTTTGGGTTTCGAACATAAATATACATTACTTTTTGCACAAATTCAATAAGGCTAGTTGTTTAAAAACTTGCTCTTTTAGCTATAACTCTTGTTACGAAAATGAAAACTAAACAATACCCTATGGCCAATGTTGATGCTTGGAGCAATGGCATGGTCTCGGATATTAACCCTATGTCCTGGAGTGGATTAGTTGACCCTTGGGTTACCTGAAGCATATCGCCCATTGATATGCCAATAAAATCGGGCATAGGGGTTAGGTTGGCAATTACTTTGGCTGGCATAAACTTAACAGCCATATCGGGAATTATGGCTCTGATTATAGGCTCAATTGGGAAAAAGTACAGGATAAACGATACTATGGAAAGTGCAGTGTTTTTGAATAGAAAGCCAAACAGCATAGCCAGCAGCATGTAGCCCAGCGATTGAAGGAATAGTACTGGTAGGAACCCTAACCCTTGGATAAAGTTTCCCATGTTAAGCCCCGAGGTTTTAACCATCCCCATAACCAATCCGCAGGCAAATACCAGTAGCATGGTGTAAATGGCAATTGATGCAAAAATAAATACCTTGCCGAGTAGTAGTTCTCCTCGCGAAAGGCCATCGATCAGCTGCTTACGAAATGTTTTGTAATGGAACTCGTTTGTTACCAGAATAATGGCCAGAATTCCTAACAGAAGATTGAACCAGCTGGCTATCCAAGCTAGCGTATTCCATACGTGCGGAAACTGGAGGATTTTCTCGATGTAAACTCCTTGTATATTAATTCGCAAACTTCCTGCAATTAGGATAACTGCAAGGAAAAGGGAGGCGTGCAGAATTATGATTGTCCTAAATGCTGGAGAGTACAGCGTTTTTATCTTTTCAATTTTAACGATTGATTTCATAGTGAATTTGGGGTTTAATCCTCATGTTCCTTCCTGATTAGCTCTAAAAACTGTGTTTCAAGGGTAGTCTTGTGCTCCATAATTCCGCTTGGCGGAACGCCCATGCTTACTAACCTAGCATTTACTTGTGCCGGCTTAATGGTTTCCGATAACGATACCGTTATGCTGTCGGGCTTTTTGTCAACAATTTCCACCTCCGAAATGCTGTTGAGTGCGGTTGTCAGCATTTCCATGTCATCGGCAAAAATGGAGATGGTTTGCTTCTGAGTAAGCAGTTCGGCAACGCTCCCTTTGCTAATGATGTTGCCCTCCTTTAGAATCACAACATGGCTGCAAACCTTCTCCACTTCATCGAGGATATGGCTGGCCAGAATTATCGTTTTGCCCCTCTGCGATTGCTCAGTAATTATTCGGCGCACATCGGCAATCCCTTCGGGGTCGAGCCCATTGGTGGGTTCATCGAGTACCAGTACCTCTGGGTCGCCCAGTAGCGCGCTGGCCAGGGCAAGCCGCTGCTTCATGCCTAGCGACAGGGTGTAATACTTCGATTGGCTTCGGGTTAATAAACCAACCACTTGTAGCACGCTATCGATATCGTGAGCTCCGTTGCCCCGGGCAAGCGCAACCAGCTCAAGGTTTTGTTTTAGGTTTAGGTATGGGTAAAAGTAAGGAACTTCAATTAGCGATCCTATCCTTTTGTTGGCCGTAAGGCCTGCCGCTAGGTTAAACCACGAGAAGGTTCCTTGCGATGGGTGCCTTATACCAAGAATTGTAGATAGGGTTGTGGTCTTTCCACTCCCATTGGGGCCAAGTATGCCCACAACTTGTCCTTTTGCCACCTCAAACGAAATGTTCTCGATTGCTTTTGTGCTACCGAACCATTTGCTTAGGCCACTTACTGTAAGAATATTTTCCACAGGCTATTTATGTTATGGTTGCTCAAATGCTAACTTTTTGAATGTAATATTATGAAAAAAAACTATACCATACCCAACAAAAAAGGCCAAGGATTCAACCTCGGCCTTCGCTATAGATCTTCTAATCCCTTAGTTTCCTAGTTCTGAAATAAACTTGATACGAACCAGCCTGATCTCCTCCTCGGTAAAATCCTCTTCGCCCAGGTAGTCCATCGCCTCTTCAATTGACTCGGTCTCGGCCTCCTCCTTAAAGTAATCGTATATTTCATCCACCTTCTCCTCGTCGATGGTGCTTTGTATGTAATAGTCGATGTTGATTCGGGTACCCGAGTTAACAATGGCTTCAATTTCGGTGATAAGTTCTGCGAGTTCCAGGTTTTTGGCCTGCGCAATATCCTCGAGATCCATCTTTCGGTCGATACTCTGGATGATGAATACCTTTAGCAGCGACTTGTTGGCTACGGATTTAACCACCATATCTTGAGGTCTGATAATCTCCTTGTCCTCAACATAGGTCTTTATCAGATCAATAAATTCCTTTCCATAGCGCTTGGCCTTGCCTGCTCCTACTCCCGTTATATTTTGTAGCTCTTCAATGCTGATGGGGTACTGTATGGCCATATCCTCTAGCGAGGGATCTTGGAAAACAACGAATGGGGGAAGGTTCTTTTTCTTCGCAATTTTTTTCCGAAGATCCTTTAGCATCGACATAAGCTCCTCATCACAAGATCCGCTTTTGCCCGCCTGTCCAACGGTAACATCGTCTTCGTCGGATTCTTCGTACTCATGATCCTGTGTAAACATAAAATCGTAAGGCTGCTTAAGGTACTCTTTCCCTTTTTCGGTGATAAGCAGTAGCCCGTAATTCTCAATATCCTTTTCGATGAATTTGGCCACCAGAGCTTGCCTTATTATCGCATTCCAAAACTTTACATCCTTCTCGCTGCCCTCACCAAACATCTCGAGCTTATTGTGCTTGTACGATTTGATGGCTGTGGTTAAGTTACCACAAAGGATGTTGGCCACGTGCTCGGCCTTAAATTTTTCCTTAACGGCTAGTACGGTTTCGAGCAGTAGCTGAAGATACTCCTTACCCTCGAACTGCGTTTTGGGGTGCAGGCAGTTGTCGCATGCGCTGCAGTTGGGGTCGTGGTACTCCTCGCCAAAGTAGTGCAAAAGCATTTTTCTGCGGCAAACTGATGATTCGGCATACGAAACTGTTTCGAGCAAAAGCTGCTTGCCAATTTCTTGCTCAGCAACAGGCTTGCCCTGCATAAACTTTTCTAACTTTTGAATATCCTTGTAGCTGTAGAAGGTGATACACTTTCCCTCGCCTCCATCGCGGCCGGCACGGCCAGTCTCCTGGTAGTATCCCTCAAGGCTTTTGGGTATGTCGTAGTGAATAACAAACCTAACGTCGGGCTTGTCAATACCCATACCAAAAGCTATGGTTGCCACAATAACATCCACATCTTCCATCAGGAACTTATCCTGATTACCGCTTCGGGTGTTCGAGTCCATACCAGCGTGGTAGGGCAATGCTTTTATCCCGTTAACTTTAAGCGTTTCGGCAATCTCCTCAACTTTTTTGCGGCTAAGGCAGTAAATGATTCCCGACTTGCCAGGGTTATTCTTAATGAACTTGATGATTTCGCGGGTGGTATTCACCTTGGGCCGAACCTCGTAGTATAGATTTGATCTATTGAATGATGACTTGAATACGTTAGCATCAAGCATGGTTAGGTTCTTCTGAATATCGTGCTGCACCTTAGGGGTGGCTGTGGCCGTAAGGGCAATGATTGGGGCTGTGCCAATTTCGTTGATGATAGGCCTAATTCGTCTGTATTCAGGACGGAAATCGTGTCCCCACTCCGAGATACAGTGTGCCTCATCGATGGCGTAGAATGAAATCTTAACCTGTTTAAGGAATTGGATGTTCTCCTCCTTGGTGAGCGACTCAGGTGCTACGTATAGCATCTTGGTTTTACCGCTGAGCATATCCTGCTTAACTCGCTGAATCTGCGTTTTATTTAGCGATGAGTTAAGGAAGTGCGCAACACCGTCCTCCATGCTAAAGCCCCTCATGGCATCAACCTGATTCTTCATGAGCGCGATAAGGGGAGATATGATAATGGCAGTACCCTCGCTGATAAGAGCCGGTAGCTGGTAGCAAAGCGATTTGCCACCACCCGTTGGCATAAGCACAAAGGTATCGTTGCCAGCAAGTACATTCCTAATAATGACCTCCTGGTTGCCTTTAAAGCTGCTAAACCCAAAGTATTTCTTTAGGTGTTCCGATAGGGATATTTCTGATTTAAGGTTCACGCTTGACATTCCTCACTAAAATTTATCTTTTCCAGTGTCCAAAAATTCTGTATATCAGTTATTGTATAAATTCAACTATTTTTGCTTTTTTAAAATTAACGGTTTTTTCAATAAAAGATTTAGCCGTTGGTGTAAAGTTTTGTTAATGGGTATAAAAATATTAATAAATTTCCTGAATTCTATGCGTGTTGATATATATCATCAAGTTGCTTAACGGTTGTATTTCTGGGTGAAATATATGGCTTTTTACCTTGAGCTATATTTGTAGATGTTCAATAGCTTATGAGTTTGCTGTATTGTAGTGTAATGCGCGGGATGTAAGGTTAAATCTAATATTTGGTTATGGGGAACAAGGTTGATGGTAATGAAATGAGTTTTTTAGACCACCTTGAAGAATTGAGATGGGTTTTGGTAAGGTCGGTTGCGGCCATTTTGGTTGGAGCAATAGTGGCCTTTATCTTTTCCGATTTTATTTTCGATAGGCTTATCTTCCTGCCCAAAACCCCTGAGTTCTTCACAAATCGTATGCTTTGCCTTTTGGCTGAGAGGTTAAACTCTCCGGTGCTTTGCATCAACTCCACGCCTCTAAGTATTATAAACATAAATATGGCGGGACAGTTCAATACGCACATTATGGTGTCGGTGTATATGGGTATTGTTTTGGCATTTCCTTTCATGGTATTCCAATTCTGGAAATTTGTACGCCCTGCCCTTTACGATGTGGAAAGGAAAAAGAGTCGTGGTGCGGTTTTCTATATCTCGCTCCTGTTTATTGTGGGGGTGCTATTCGGATACTTCATTATTTCACCTCTTACCATCCACTTCCTAGGGGGTTATAGCGTATCGGGCGAGGTTACCAATCAGATTAACTTGGGCTCGTACATTGGCTCCGTGGCCTCGGTTACCTTGGCTACCGGAATACTGTTTGAGCTACCAATCCTTGTGGTTTTTCTCACCAAGGCTGGCATTGTAACACCCATGTTCTTACGAAAGTATCGCAAGCATACCTTTGTGGTTATTATGTCGGTGGCTGCGGTAATCACCCCTCCCGATATTTTGAGCCTACTACTTGTTACGTTCCCCCTTTGGCTACTTTTTGAGGCCAGCATTGGCCTCTCGGCACGGTTGTATAGGCGGAAGCTAAAGGGGGAGGGGCAGTAGTCGCTTTTTTTTGATGTTTTGCATATCAGCTGTTTGTTGCAGTAAATTAACCGATTACAAATCACTAAATCTTACCTAATGAAAAGCGTTGGTCAAGTAATCATTATGCTAGCTCTGTTTACCTCGTGCTCACCGCAAACCAAGCAGCAATATCTAAAGCAGTACAAAGAGTTTGTTGATGAGGTAACGGACAATGCAAGGCACTACACCGAGGCCGATTGGCAGCAGGCCAACGAGAGGTACTCACTTTTCAACAACCAGTACTACAGTAGGTTTAAAGATGAGCTAACCCTTGAGGATAAGCTGCAAGTGACTGGCTATAGGATGCAGTTTAACGCAGCCAAAGCTGGTGTTGAGATCGATAGGTTTTATCAACAGTACCTTAAAAATGATTTGGATAACCTAAGGGAAAACCTGAAGCACTACGTTGAAAATCAAATGGAGGATGATGTTGCACGGGTTCTCGATGAGGCCAAGCGAATTAGCAACGAGCTGTACCGCGAGCTTAAAAAGCTGGTAGATGAGCTAAGGGAGGAGCGTAAGTGAGTCGAGCCCTTGTGAAACGAATTGTGCCTTTAACCCTTTGGGTTGCATCGGTTGGGAGTTACATCATGGGTTTGTATATGCCCTTAATGGTTACCCGCTCCCAAATACTTGGCTTTACCATTAAAAAGACAGGAGGTGGGGCTATTCGATTCCATTAAGCTGTTCTGCAATGGCAATGAGCTGGCGTTAGCCATCGTAATTTTTGCATTTACCATTGTGCTGCCCATTGCCAAGTATATCGAGCTTTTATATCGAATTTCGGTGCACACGCATACACCAAGCCACTACTCTAGGGTGCTGCAGGCATTGGATAAGTGGAGCATGCTCGATGTGTTTGTGGTGGCGTTACTTATAATGAACTTTAAGCTAAACTCGTCGATAATAGTAATGGAACTCATGGGTGGCACAACGTACTTGGCTATCTCCATTGTGCTACGGATGGGTGTTTCGCTAAGTTGGGATTATCTGAATAGGATGGGTGAGCACAGCTAGCTTGGCTGCTTAACTCTGTCGCCCACCTGCTGCATCAACCAAAGCGGGGTAGATGTTGCTCCGCAAACACCAACCGACTGAACACCCAAGAACCACCCCTCATCAACCTCCTGAGGTGAACTTACAAAATGTGTTCTATCATTTATCGACTTACACACCTCGCATAGCATCTTACCGTTGGAGCTGTTCTTGCCGCTTACAAAAAGGATTACATCGTGCTTTTTAGAAAACTCCATTAGCTCCTTTTTCCTGTTGGCCACTTGGCCACATATGGAGTTGTGTGCTTTCAACGGGAGGTTCGCATTTAGCCTTTTGGAAATCTCTTGCGAGATGGCTTGGTACTCATCGGCGCTTTTGGTGGTTTGGGCAAACAACTCTACGGGCTTTGAAAAGTCGAGGGAATCAACCTCGCTGATACTTTCAATAACAATGGCATTGCCATTGGTTTGCCCTACAAGGCCAACCACCTCGGCATGACCCTTCTTGCCATAAATTACAATCTGCCCGCCAATGGCGTTCATACGCTCCCACCCCTCTCGAACCTTCGTTTGCAGCTTAAGCACCACGGGGCATGATGCATCAATTAGCTTGATGTTGTTCTTCAGCGCTTTTTGGTATGTTTCTGGTGGCTCGCCGTGTGCTCTGAGTAACACCTTTTTGCCCTCAAGCTTATCCAAATCGTTATGCGAAATGGTGATTAGCCCCCTTGCTTTTAGGCGCTCCTCCTCCTCGCTGTTGTGCACTATCTGTCCGAGACAGTAGAGCTTATCATCATTATCAAGCTCGTGCTCAGCTTGCGAGATGGCGTTAACAACCCCAAAGCAAAAGCCCGAGTGGCTATCAATTTCAACCTTTATGTTCGAGTTATTGCTCATCACCTAGTATGCTTATTGTGGTTAAACAGCCTTCGGGAACTTAATGTTTATCTTTTGGTAATATGGTTGTACAATTTTTGGAACCACTCCATTTGCTGCTCTACGGTCATGTTGGAGTTGTCGAGTACAATGGCATCGTTAGCTTGGCGTAGGGGTGCAACCTCCCTGTTGCGGTCAATGTGGTCGCGCTGTTCAATGTTCTCTAGCACCTCCTCAAGTGTGGCATTCTGCCCTTTGCTCTCCATTTCCTTTAGCCTTCGCTTGGCTCTAATCACAGGGTCGGCAGTCATGAATATTTTGAGCTCTGCATCGGGAAATACCACTGTTCCAATATCGCGGCCATCCATAACAATTCCCTTTTGCTTGCCCATCTCCTGCTGCTGCTGGGTCATTTTGCTCCGTACCATAGCAATTGCCGAAACAGGGCTCACCAAGTTCGACACCTCAAGGGTTCTAATCTCATTCTCTACAACCTCGTTGTTAAGGGTGGTTAACCAACCTGTACCCGATTGGTTGGGAACAAACCCCACTTTTAGGCTATGAAGTAGTTCGGGCAGCCTGTCCTCGTCAACTCCACTGTCGTTAGCAACTCCAGCCCTAATGCAGGCTAGGGTAACGGCTCGGTACATTGCTCCACTGTCAATGTAGATATAGTTTAAGCGTTGGGCAATTGCCTTGGCGTAAGTGCTTTTTCCACACGATGAGTAGCCATCGATGGCTATGGTAATCTTCTTGTCTTTCACAAAAAAATGGTTTAATTTTCCTCGAATGGTATGCAAAGGTAGCTTAAAAGTTTGGAGTTGCGGCTATGGATTTTTCCTTACGAAAAAGTCGTCGAGGTTGGTGCTGATGGAGAAATGGTTAGATGCACCAGCAAGGTGGTATGTGGCTCGGCTGTAGTTGATATGAAACTTGTTGAGCTTAATGCCAACTCCCCAGCTAAATCCAACGGTCGATAGGCGTTGCTCAACTTTAAGTTCGTTTCGCCGCTGGAAATTGTATCCGCCCCTAAGGTAAAAGTTGGTAATTGGAACAAACTCAACGCCAAGTATAAGGTGGCTCACAAACTCACTGCCAAACCGCTCCATTAGCGATGGGCTTCTTTGCTCCTCCCCATCGAAGATTGTGGTTGTGTTGTTAGGGCGAGAGTAATACAGCTTAGATGTTTGTATCTGCTGGAGGGTGGCCACAAATCGGAATGGAGCATGGCGAAGCTTTTGGCTAAACCCCGCTACCAGTTCAAGGGGTAGACTTTCCCATGTGTTGGGGGTGTATGGTTTAAGCATAGTGCCAATGTTGCGGGCCACAACGCCGGCCGAAAATAGCTGCTCGCTGTTGGTGTACGATATGCCAATGTCAGCACAAATTCCAAAGGAGTTGTACCTCTCCAAATGCGAGTATATGGGTTTCACATTTACTCCAACTGTAAATAGGCTATCGAACGAGTACGAATAGATAAGGTTGATGAGCATATCATAGCCTGTAAACTTGCCGGTTATCGCACCGGTTGCATCGGCTTCAATAAAATCGCCATAGCTTACGTGTTGGAGCGATAGCCCCACATTTCCAATCCCTTCGATATTTTTGAAGTACGAAACAAAACCATACTTTATATCAGCAAAGTAGCTTACATAGGAAAGCGATAGGTTGTTGTGCAAAGCATCTGAAAGGTGAGCTGGATTGGTGTTCACAATGCCGGGGTCGGCCTCGTCGAGGGCAACTACCTTGCTGCCCAAAGCTGCACTTCGTGGGGTGATGGGTAGGTTGAGGAAACCATACACTCCTTGCCCACCAACTTGACCCAGCGCTAGGGTCGATGTGGCTGATAGGATTATAAGGTATACTGTTCGAACTAGGCTGCTCAATGTAATATGATGAATTTTGAAAGGCGTAATTTACCAACAAAACTAATAATTGTAGCATTTATTGCAGCGTTAAAAAGTTCTGTTAGTTCGTTTGGTTTAAGTTTTTACTTGATTTATTGTTGTTTGCAGCACGATTTTTACCGACGTTGCAACGATTTATCTGTGGAATATCAACTGGATAAGCTAACTTTGCGAAACTTTTTAGGTAATTCGAAAAATTTATTGTGGTAAAAGAGCGCGAACCCATTCTTTTTGTCATTAGGCCCTTCGCAGGAATTGGCAATATTAACAAGTTGACTGATAGGATAAACAAATCGCTACATAATAGCCGGTTTGTACCCGAGGTGTTGGTTGTTGATAATGCTTCGGATTTGCAGAAATTGATTGGGACGCATATTGGTAATGGCCACAATAAGGTTTTTGCAGTTGGTGGAAATGCTGCAGTGAATGAGGTTGCTTCGCAGCTGGTGAATACCGAGGCCACGCTTGGAATAGTACCTGTGGGTTCGGGGAATGGTTTGGCAAGGCATTTACGCATTCCCTCCGATATAGCTAAGGCGGTGAGGATTGTTCATCGCCAAAAGATTGCTATGATTGATTATGGCCTTGCCAATGGAATGCCATTCTTCTGCAATGCAGGCCTTGGCTTCGATGCCGATGTGGCGGTGAGATTCAGCAAGCTTACCAACCGAAACTTTTGGAGTTATGCTCAGGCTTCCCTGTCCGAGTTCACCAAGGCTAAGCCTATACTTTTCCGCATCCATGATAATGGCCATACCATACATAAGGAGGCCTTTTCAATATCCATAGCCAATGCATCACAGTTTGGGCACTATGCATACATTGCCCCCGATGCCGACACAGCCGATGGGTTGCTTGACGTAACTGTTGTGTCGCCGTTCCCCAAATTTTTTGCTCCGAGCATTGGGGCTAAACTCTTTAATGGCACCCTTGGAAAGAGTAAGTACGTTGAGATGTTTAGAGTTAGGCACTTGGTGATTGAAAGGGAGGATGCATCAGGCTTTCTTCATGTCGACGGAATACCAATATCCACAGGGGGTACAGTAGAGTTTAATCTCCGTTCACTTGGCCTCAAGGTATACGTGCCTTAGCGGTTTACTTGTTTTTTTATCTGCTCAACCACATTCAATACCACTGGGCAAACCTCAATGTTCTTCAGGGTGATATTAAATATCTGTTGCATTTTTCGCCTATCGGTATGTGGATACTCCCTACACGCTTTGGGCCTGTGCTCGTATACCTCGCAGTAATTGTCGGTTTGTAAAAACGGGCAGGGTGCGCTGGTGAAAACGTAATCGCCGTCCGAGTCGATGGTTAGGTACTTTTCCACCACAGCCGATGGTTTTATGCCCAACCCCTTGGCCAGTCGATCCACATCCCTGTTGGTGATAATTGGGCTAATGGTTTTGCAGCAGTTGGCGCATGTAAGGCAATCGAATTGTTCGAATGCCTCGTGATGCGCGGTGTTGAAGAGTGAATCGATTTTTTCGGAAGGTAACTTTTTTAGTCGTTTAAAAAGTAGCTTGTTCTCCTGTTTCTTCGAGGAGGAGAACTCCTTTATCCTATCGAGCGATACAAATTCGAGACTATCCACGGGTGAGTGCTCTTTTGAACATCCCTTTCCTCATTTGCGATAGGAATAACCCCATGATAACAACGAATATTCCAACCATTTTGAGCAAGGTAAGGCTCTCGCCTAGTAGAAAAAATGCAAATATTGCCGTTAGGGCTGGGATGGCATTGGTAAATATGTTTGCCTTAGTTATTCCCAGGTGCTTAATGGCATAGGTGAAGAATATAAATGCAAAGCTTGAGGCAAATATCCCCAGGTTAAGCAGAGGAATTATCACATCCCAAGTGGGGGTAACCTGAATAAACTCTTTGTAATCGAGAACAAAGAATAGGGGCAAGAAGAAAACAATGCCAAAGAGGTTTTGGTAGGCCACAATGGAGAGTGAGTTGTACTGGTCGGTTAGCTTTTTTATTATCAACGCATACCCCAATGCCGATATTACTGCCAGTGCAAGGAATCCAATGCCAATGGGATTTACTCCCGACATGTCGAACCCTTCATGGAATATAACCAAGGCAACGCCAACTATAGAAACCACAATGCCTAAAAAGTTCATCATGGTGATACGTTCCTTCAGATAGTAGTAGGCGCCTATGGGGCTAAACAGCGGTATGGTGGCTATTATAACAGCCGCCAAGGTTGAGGGCGTTAGGCTTACCCCGTAGCTCTCGCCCAGAAAGTACAGGAAAGGCGACAGGAAGCTAAGCAGCACAAAGCTTTTAATATCTTTCTTTTTAATCCTATCGAGTTTTCCTATTGAAGCGGTGACAATAAAAAGCAGTATGCTTGATATGATTAGCCGCATAATTACTAACGAAACGGGCTTGTAAAGCACCAAAACCTCTTTATACCAGATAAAGGAAAGCGCCCAGAAAAACATGGCGAAAAAGGCGCTCAGGTATACCGATATCAACTTTTTTGTCATTGAAGTGTTGAACTGAATTTGTACAGATTTTAGACTGGCAAAAGTAAAAAGGTTTGAGGTAAGTAAAGCCTATTGTTTAAAATTTCTTAAAGCATCAATAAAAATCGCTTTCAGAGAGCTGGTTGCCACTTAATTTTGATAATTTTACAGATGCAAAACTACTAGTATGGAGGAATTAGTAAGGTTACGTCATGAACTTCACAGAAATCCTGAACTGTCAGGTGAGGAAAGGGCTACGGGCAAACGTGTTAGGTTTTATCTGAACAAGTATAGACCCGATGAGCTGTTTACCGGAATAGCTGGTGAGGGTATGGCTGCCGTTTATAATGGCCAGGAACCAGGGCCAACAATCCTCTTTCGATGCGATATGGACGCCCTCCCCATCAACGAAGCTGTAAAGCGTCATCATATGTCAACAGTTCAAGGTGTTGCCCACGTATGTGGGCACGATGGCCATATGGCCATTGTGTCTGGTCTTGCAGCCAAAATTAAGCATAACCCAATAAGGCAGGGTAGAGTAATTCTTTTCTATCAACCCTCGGAGGAGAATGGTTTGGGGGCGCGTAGGTCAATAGATAGGCTCAAGGAGCTTAACTTATACCCCCATTACTCATTTGCCATTCACAATATGCCCAAGTACCCATTGGGGAATGTAATTATTGCCAAGGATACATTTGCTGCCGCCTCCAAAGGGTTAATCGTTAAGCTGATTGGAAAAAACTCCCATGCTGCATACCCCGAGAAGGGTGTAAACCCAGCGCTAGCCATTGCTAAAATTACCCAAGAACTTTGCGAATTAACCTCCAAAAATAGGTTCAATCGGTTTGTTATGCTCACCGTTATCCACATCCGGTTGGGCGATGTGGCTTTCGGTACATCACCGGGCTATGGCGAGATCATGGTCACCTTGCGCTCTTTCGATAATGACGATATGGTAAAGCTGTCCGAGATGGCCATTTCCATTGCGCGCAGCATAGGTGTTGAGCATGGCCTTGCTGTTGAAACATCCATTGCTGACGATTACCCTGCCGCCATTGGCGATGCCACGCTTTCCGATTTAGTAAAAGATATTGCAACCAATCAGGGTAGGCCTGTGGTCACTCTAGAAGAGCCCAATAGGTGGTCCGAGGATTTTGCCAACTTCACACAGCATGGGCCAGCGTTACTCTTTGGACTAGGGGTAGGTGAGGATGTTCCCGACCTGCATAGCCCCGAGTACGATTTCCCCGACGAAGCCATTGAGCTGGGGGTTGACCTGTTGGATTCAGTGGTAACCCGAATGCTGAGAGAATAGTTACAAAATCGACCTAGAAAGTGAGGCTGAAACAATTCCTGTGTCGGTCTCCTTCCCTGATATTCCTTATCAACCTGCATTTCCTTATATAGAAAAGTCGTGAAGAGCCAGCTGAACAGTATGAACTTATCGTTGTATGTTTGCTGTGCATAAGGTTTAGTTTTCAACCTAATTTTAGTACTTTTGTGGCTTAAAATATTTTACCATAACATATTTAACCCAGCAACAGACATGAAAAGAGTTAAGCTTTGGGACAAGGAGTTTGAGATTAGCTACCCCGCTAGCGAGATTAAAAAGGATATAGAAACAATGGCTGCGGCCATCAATACTGACCTTAAAAGCGAGGAGAAGCCTCTTTTCATTAGTGTACTCAATGGATCGTTTATTTTCACTGCCGATTTTATACGGCTTATCGAGTTCCCTTGCGAGATTTCTTTTGTTAAGTTAGCTTCGTACGAGGGTACTCAAACCTCAGGCACAGTTAACCAGCTTATCGGCTTAACCGAGGATATTGAGAACCGAACTGTTGTTATTCTTGAAGATATAGTAGACACAGGAATTACGCTAGGGAAGCTGGTTGAAAGCCTTGCTGCTCATAAACCCAAGGCCATAAAGATTGCTACCTTGCTGTATAAGCCCGAGTCGTACAAGGGAAAGCTGAAAATTGACTATATTGGGAAATCAATACCTAACGAGTTTATTGTTGGTTATGGATTGGATTACGACGGTTTAGGTCGGAACCTAGCCGATATATACACCCTGGTATAGGCCTAGCCTATGCTGTAAACCTAATCAACCATGCTTAACATTGTGCTATTTGGCCCTCCCGGTGCAGGCAAGGGCACCCAGTCGCAAATCGTGATGAGCAAGTACAATCTTATGCACTTGTCCACAGGCGATATTTTGCGCAATGCCATGGATAGGAAAACCCCAAGAGGCATTCAGGCAAAGAAGTATATGAGTCGTGGCGAGCTTGTTCCCGATGAGCTAGTGATTGGAATAATTGGCCGCCGGCTCGATGAGTATCTCAATAAAACCAATGGTTTTATTTTCGATGGATTTCCTCGCACCACAGTACAAGCCAAGGAGTTTGATATAATTCTTGCCCAGAAGCAGATATCAATAACCCTAATGATTGAGCTTGAGGTGGATCATGACGAGCTTATATCCCGGCTTATGAAAAGAGGACAGCTTAGTGGCCGCTCCGACGATCAGGATATCGATGTCATCAATAACAGAATAAATATTTACAACCAGTCAACACGCCCCCTTATGGAGTACTACAAGGCCCAAGGCAAGTATGTTGGGATTAACGGAATGGGTGACGTTGATGAGATATACCAGCGAATCTGCAGTGTGATTGACAAGGAAATACAGAAATAGCAATCCGTTTGCACCTACCGCAGCTAACCACTTCATAATTGAATTAACACTATGGCATCATCCAATTTTGTAGATTACGTAAAGATTTTTTGTCGCTCGGGTAAGGGTGGTGCCGGAAGTGCACACCTCAGGCGCGAGAAGTTTGAGGCCAAGGGTGGTCCCGATGGAGGCGATGGTGGCCGAGGTGGGCATATATACCTCAAGGGAAATGACCAGCTGTGGACCCTGATACACCTAAAGTATCAGCGGCATATATTTGCTGGACACGGCGAGTCGGGAGGCCGAAGCCGAAGCACTGGCGCCGATGGCAAGGATGTTACCATTGAGGTGCCTCTTGGCACCGTGGCCGTTGATGCCGAAACCGGTGAGCGAATCTGTGAAATTACCGAGCACGATCAGGTCGAAATCCTTGTGAAAGGCGGTCGGGGCGGCTTGGGTAACTGGCATTTCAAGTCGCCCACTATGCAAACCCCAAGGTTTGCTCAGCCTGGCGAAGATGGCATTGAGGGTGCGGTAGTTTTGGAACTTAAAATTTTGGCCGATGTGGGATTGGTGGGTTTACCCAACGCCGGAAAATCAACCTTACTATCAACCGTAACGGCAGCCAAACCAAAAATTGCCGATTATCCATTTACAACCCTAGTTCCTAACATTGGTATTGTTCCCTACCGCGATCATCGCTCGTTTGTTATTGCCGATATCCCTGGGATAATTGAGGGAGCACACGAGGGAAAAGGGTTGGGTATCCGTTTCCTCAGGCATATTGAGCGCAACTCCATGCTCCTGTTTATGATTCCAGTTGATAGTCCAAATATTAAGGACGAGTTCGAAACGCTGGTAAACGAGTTGGCTCAGTTTAACCCCGAGCTGCTCGATAAGCAGAGGGTTCTTGCCATTACCAAGTGCGATATGGCCGATCAGGAGATTAAGTCGGAGGTGGCCAAGGAGCTGCCCGATGTTAAAAGCATCTTCATTTCATCGGTTACTGGCGAAGGGATTACCGAGCTAAAGGACTTGCTTTGGGAGGAGCTAAATATGCAGAAGGTTTAACCTCATATTTTCTACTATGATTAGCTGGCTACAACAAGTTGATACAGAATTTTTCCTGTACCTAAACGGTTTGGGGGTTGTCTTTTGGGATCCCATAATGATTTTTTTCTCTGGTAAGTTAACATGGCTTCCCTTTTACCTTATTCTGGTTTACCTAATGTATCGTAGGTTTGGATGGCGACTGGTGTGGCCTCTTTTGGGTGCTGCGCTAGTGGTTACTCTTGCCGACCAGAGTTCGGTTCACTTGTTTAAAAACGTTTTTGAACGCTTACGCCCTTGCCATGAAGCCTCCCTGCAGGAACTAATTCGCTTACCCACCGGACGGTGCGCTGGTGGCAGGTTTGGTTTTGTGTCATCGCATGCCGCCAACACTTTTGGTGTAGCAGTATTCCTGGCTAACCTCTTCAAAAGAAGATGGTTCACTGCAATGATTATCATATGGGCCGCTGGAGTATCCTACAGCCGCATCTACCTCGGTGTACACTATCCTGGCGATGTGATAGGGGGAGCGTTGCTGGGTGCTGTTTGTGGTTACGCGGTGTGGAATTTGCTTTATGGGCTCGATAAAACCTTTGGTTTGTTAGCCCCGAGAAAGGCTTGAGCCAATCCAATCCTCTAAAATCTAAAGTAGATAAAAGGCTGTAAATCGGCCGTTTTGAACTGGAAGATTACCAAAGCCACCAGCAGCGTGATGATAAGCTTTAGCCATAGGGGTGTGTTGATGAATGCTCCACGGTAGTGCTCTTTCCAGCTAACGGGTAGCCAGTGTATGGCCAACGCAATTCCTGCCAGACCAATTACCGGGAGGTAGCTCCCTACAATTGCCCCAAACGATTGCCACCCAAATCGGGTACCCATCTGTATTAGCATCTCCCATGCTTTTGATAGCGATTCGGCTCTGAAGAATACCCACGAAAGGCACACCACATGGAAAGTAATTACTGCCGATACTGCACGTTTCCAAAGGGGCGACGGCCCATTTGCCGAATGGAAAAAACCTGTCCAAACCTTATGGATGGCCAGAGAAATGCCATGAATACCACCCCATATTACAAATCGGACATTTGCACCGTGCCATAGGCCACCCAGCAGCATCGTTACAAGTAGGTTTGCGTAGGTGCGAGTGGTTCCCTTTCGGTTGCCTCCAAGCGGAATGTATAGGTAATCGCGTAGCCACGACGAGAGCGAGATATGCCATCGATGCCAAAAATCGGTGATGTTTACCGCCTTGTAGGGCGAGTTGAAGTTGATGGGTAGCCTAAACCCCAACAGCAGGGCTACCCCAATGGCCATATCGGTATATCCCGAAAAATCACAATAAATTTGAACCGAATAGCCATAGGTGGCCAGCAGGTTTTCAAAGCCCGAGTAGCTTAGCGGGCTAGCAAAAATTCTGTCTACAAAATTTATCGATATGTAGTCCGATATCACCACCTTTTTAATCATCCCATTAAGGATGAGGAATAATGCGTAGCCAAATTCCCTTTGTGTAAGGCTATACTTTTTGTAAAGCTGGGGAATAAATTCTGCAGCTCTAACAATTGGCCCAGCCACGAGCTGTGGAAAGAATGAGACGTAAAACCCAAAGTCGACAATGTTCTTAACAGGATCAACCTTTCCCCTGAAAATATCAACCGTGTAGCTTATGGTTTGGAAGGTGAAAAATGAAATGCCAACGGGCAGCACTATGGCGGCAACATCGAGTGAGGTGCCAAAAAATTTATTGGACCAGTGCGATAAGAAGTTGAAGGGCTGAAGATCTGTGCCTGCCAAGCTGTTCACCGAATCGGTGAAAAAGTAGCTGTACTTGAAGAACGAAAGCACAGCGAGGTTAATAAACACGCTAATGGCTAGTAACCCCTTGCGTTTCCAATGGGTTTTCGATGAGTGAATAAGACGGCCCAAGGTGTAGTCGCAAACGGTAGAAAATATCAAAAGAATAAAGAACAGACCGCTGGACTTGAAGTAGAAGAATAAGCTAAAGGCCAGTAGGTATAGGCTGCGGAGGTATCGGGTTTTGTACACCAGCGAGTACCCCAAAAGCAGAATGGCAAAGAACAGCCAAAACCCACCCTCGGTAAAAATTAGGGGGCGACCCTCGTTGTAGGTCAAAAACTGCCTTATGTACTCCCCAGTACTACTCATTTATTGATAGCTGCTTTTGATCAATTAGTATTGGATTGCCATTGCCGAGCTTAGTGAGGGCTTCGAAAAGTAATGCCCCCTTAAGCCGGTAACCCTTCCGGTTGAGGTGGAGCATATCGGGGGCGCAAAGCCCCTTTTCGGCCCAATACTCAATGCTTCCAGCCCCGCCCATCACCTCGAAAAAATCCCACACTCCGCACCCCTCAGCTTGTGCTACCTCTCTAATAACCCTTTGTGCCACTTCTATTGACTCGTTCTGTTGGATTCTATTAATCAAGTGATCGCCTGGGGTTGTTAGTATAAGCATGCTGTTTGGACTGGCTGATTTTAATTTAGAAATTAGCTTTTTAAGATTTTCTCTAAATGTATTTGCACAAAAGGCCGGGTTGTATGCATCGTTTGTGCCCAGCGAAACTATTGTAATGGCCGGGTCTAATTCGCTTACCTGACTAGCAAATAGGTTTGAGCGGAGGTACGTGCCAATGGATGCTCCATTTACCCCTGCGGCATGGTAAAGCAATTTGGAGTTGGTATTTACTAGTTCAACCCCATGCAGGCTTAATGCACCAGTCGACTGTTTACCTATGCTATTACCTATGGTAACCGAGTTAGTTGGCGACGCAAGTTGGTAGGTCGCGCTATGCAAATCGCGGTGAACCAACATTCCACCGTCTCTTACATACGGAAATGTGTTTGCGTCCTCCGAATCGAAAAAAATGCGAACCCGATCAAAGTGTTGCGAGTAATTCACGTTGCTATTTAACCTAATGGAAAACTCGCTTCCCCAATTGGCCGATTGCGCAGTTACCCCAAAAATGCCCACCTCAGGGCTATTGATAATCCTTTTCCAGCTACCCTTCCATGTTACGGTAAAGTCGTCGGGGTTATTGGAGCCAACTATTTGATGCGGGAAGGTTACTCCTCTGGCGCAATTATCGTCGTTAAGCCATGATGCAAGCAACCTGCGGGTTTCACCAGTAAAAACATCGGCCTGCACGTGCGAATCGCCAATATGCAGGATGGTTAGCGGTTTGCTTCGGCTTTGGGATGCCTCTACCAGCTGAGAGAATTTGTTGGGGAAATAGTTTGCAGACGAGTGACTAATTACATTAGCCTCAAAGTTTATAAACCACAGGGGTTCATTGGCATGCATTCGTTGAGTAATAAGTGATATTTTTTTAGGCGTAAGGGTAAGAACCAACATCACCACAAGGGCTGTTGAAGCAACAATCCATTTATTAGTAGGTAATATTTTAGTGAAGTTGGTCATCTCTGAAATTACTTTAAAGTCTTAAATTGCTTAATGTAAATATCAAAATAACATTATAATGCACATATAATTAATTATTAATACCCTTTAGTTCATATTCTCTAAACGATTCCATTAAAGCCGAGTAGAACATCTCGGCAATCAGGTTTGAGCCCCTAAGGGTAAAGTGTACAAAATCTTTGGAAGCTAATGCCGGGGTAGCAAATGCCCAAGCGGGCATAGAGTTCCTCCCGCCCATGGCCTCAAAGCAATCCCAGAATGCAGCCCCAGCTCTGAATGCTGCATCCCTTTGTGCGTCCCTTATTTTTTCGACATTTGGATACGAAACGTATTGTCCTCCATCGCGCATTGCCATATCGGATACGCCTATAAGAAGTACCGAAGTGTTGGGCAACGCCCTTTTTATTGCACGTATCTGTTGGTACATCTGGTTCTCGTAGTAGCTGTAGCTCTCAACAATATGTGGCACAACGTTAACCCCAAACTGAAGTATTATCAGCTTAGGGTTCACCTGCTGAAACGCTGTTTTAAGCGAGTACTCATCGGCGCGAGTAAAGTCAGTGCCTGAGCTCCCCCTAATGGCAATGTTGTCGACAATAACTCCCGTAGGCGATTCAAGTGAAATGCCGTAAATGTGTGGGCTTTCGTCTCCCTTAAATTCGATTTGAAAATAATATTCGGATCGAGGAATACTCCATTCAACCTGTTTCATTCCCTTTGCAGGTGCAAACATCTCTCCATCTTGTGTATTGCCCCCGTAGCTAACTGAAACCATGAAGGGTTCTGCGGCCTGTCCGTAAAATACCTTGCATTTAGTGAAGTTTCTTGGGCTTGAGGTGTGGCGTCCTCGGCGTTCGAACTTAATCCAAGCCTCGTTAAATCCTCCCTTGGTGTTTCTTCTGCCCTTCGTAAATTCAGAGTATCCGCCTAAAAGCCCAAAGCGATGCTCCACCCCACCACGCCCCAGGTCGGCCAGCAGTGTCTGTCGCCAGTTGCTCGATGTGGACTGATAAACCGCTCCCGGCTGATAGCTATGAGGGACGGCATGCAGAAGCCCCACCCCGCTGCCTCCAAAGCGAGATTGTAGTCGAAGCCTAAGGAATGAGGTTATGCGGTCGCCCTCAATTTGTGAGTCGCCGTAGTGCATCACCCTAACCTGGTGGTTTTTGGTTTTGCCACTTGCTAAGGCGTTAAAGAAAGTACCTAGGGCATCCAGTGTTGAGTCGGGGTATTGGATGGGAACAAGCCTGCTTTTTAGAATGTCAACAGTGATGCTTGTGGAAGCAGCTGTGCTAGCTCCCTTTAATGTGTCGCTATGATCGTTGCTTACGGTGTCGGCCAATTCAAATATATCAACATCTTGCCAAATAAATGTGGTGTCAATACTGGTTTCTCGCGTAATGCTGTCGAGGAATGATTCGAGTAGTGCCAGCTCGGGATGTAGCTGAAAGCTGGATTTGTGCGAAGCTGAATCGAAACCCAAAAGCTGCACTGCCGTTGGGTAACGAAGGGTAAGGGAACCAATGCGAATACCTCCCCTAGGCATCAGTATGCTAAACGCAGCAAGAACTGCGAGAAGGATTGTGATGATAAGGAAAAGCTTTGATGGCTTAACCATAAAGGTTCATTGGTTTCTTCGGGGTTATTTTCGATTTAAATATACAATTTTTGAAATACTTAACACCAAAAACCCCCGAAAACCCCTTGGCTTTATCCCTTAGGTTTTATTTTGATGGTTTGCCCCGGAACCAATCGATCCGTTGAAAGGTTGTTTATTTTCTTAAGGTCGGCGGTGCTAACACCGGGGTATTGCCTTGCAATATCCCAAAGGGTATCGCCACGTTGAACCCTATGGTAAATGAAGTTTGGATCTGCTCCTTCGGGGGTACTCACTTGGCTAGCACGTTGTGCGGGAACATAAATAGTGAGATTTTGCCCAACACGAATTAGGCTACCTCTAATGTTATTCCATCCTCGTAGTTGCGAAACGCTTACCCCATGGCGCTCAGCAATAGTGCCCAGTACATCACCATCCTTCACTCTGTAAGTTATCCGCTGGCTACCCGATGGTACATTGTGTTGGTATGACGCTGTATACCTGCTTGGGCTAACCACATTGTTGGGGTTAAAATATACAGAGTCTTTATATGCAAAGATTTCCTCCTGCCTATCAATAAATGGGCCTACAGCTTCAAACGGCAACTTTAGCGACAGCTGTTTTTGCTTTGCAGGTATAATATCCACCTTGTACTGTGGATTTAAGTCGCGAAGTGTTTTTAGCGGAATTCCAAGAACGTGCGAAACCTGCTCGAGATGAAGCATTCCCGATACCATTACCGTATCGATTGTGGGTGGTAGCATCATTGGCACTGGTCTTATGTTGTGCTCGCGGTGATAGTGAAATGCGTAGGTTGCTGCAATAAATGCTGGCACATAGCCTCGGGTTTCTCTGGGTAGGTAGTAGTATATATCCCAGTAGTTGCGCTTGCCACCAGCCCTGCGGATGGCCTTGTTCACATTGCCCGGGCCACAGTTGTATGCTGCAATAACCAGGGTCCAGTCGCCATAAATGGCGTAAAGATCTTTGAGGAAGCGAGCAGCAGCATGGCTCGAGGCAATGGGATCGCGCCTTTCATCAATGTATGAGTTTATGGTGAGGTTGTACATTCGGCCAGTGCCGTACATGAATTGCCATATACCGGTTGCGCCAACTCTCGATACAGCTCTTGGGTTCAGCGCCGACTCCACCACGGGAAGAATGCGTAGTTCAATGGGAACCTGATGTAAGTCTAGTATTTCTTCAAAAATGGGCATATAAAATTCGGCCAAGCCAAGCATCACTTGTACCCTGTCGCGTTGACGGTTGGTGTAAACGTTTATATAATTGCGGACTATGCTGTTGTAGGGTAGGTCGAATATTGAGTTGATATCAGCCAAACGCTTAATGTAAACCGAATCGGGGAGGAGAGACGAGTCGTAGGCAAGATCCTCGGGTTCAATTACCGAAAGCATATTGGCTGAGTCTTGCCCTACCTGAACGTACCATAGATTCAGCAGGCTGTCGAGGTTGGTACTAAAGTGCGATATCAACCCGAGCCCTTCCATTGTAGAGTCTCTTAGTACCGGGATGGTATCGCGTGTTGCAAATGATTTTGATGAAAACATTGCTATACCTGCGGCTATTGCTAGCACCAACGAAATTCGCTTCATATTGTTTTAGAAATTAAAGTTTAAACGTAAGCCTAAAGTTAGGTTTTGGTTTGCGATGTTGGCCATTGGATTGCTAAAAATGAGTGGCTCAAAGTTGAACGCGAGATCGTCGCTAATATCCCAGTCGAAAAAATGGGCATCAACATATGCGTCAACAATGTTCAGCAAGTAAAAGCCAGCCATACCAATAATGGCCAGGTCGCGATTACGCCTATAACCATTCCGGAGGTAGATAAGATCCGATTCCGATCGGATTTGACCAAACTCGTTGTTGGGGTACTCCAGCAGAGCGGTTCCAAATCGTTTGTAGCCCCGTTGGTTAAAGTCTATAACGTAGTAAATTGCTGCAATACTACCAAACACAAAGGGCAGTTTCCATGGTTTTTGGTTATACATCTGCCCCATGCCGGGTAGTAGTGCAGATAAAACGGAGGCTGTTAGGGGTGAGTGCTTCTCCTTATTGCGAACAATAAGCGCATCGGCAACACTGGCAATATAAAAAGCACCTGCTCCTGCATAGAATAGGTTGCGCTGAATTCGATACTGAGTCCATTGCTCCTCGAATCGATACTTTTCCAGTGGGCTATAGTAGGGTTGGTTATACTTGTTAAGCGTGGCGTGGTACTTATCGTTTGCTTGCAAACCCATGTATACCATAGAGCCCATACCGGCGTAAAAAATCGGAATTTTCCAGTACTGCCGGTTGATTACTTGTCCCGAACCGGGCACAACCTGTGATGCTAGCCATACCTTTGCCGATGATATTGAGTCGAGCTTAGTTGGCTCTGCAGCATACCCTGAGGTAGTATGAAAAAATAAAAGCAGGGCAATCATTAAATGATGCCCCAGTTTTATAAAAATTCTCTCGATGTGAAAAAATCCTCTCAATGGCCAAGATGTTTCTGTGGTGTGAACGCAGAACGGTGCCGATTTATTACTCGCCGAAACGATTAAATCTCTCCATTAGCTCTCCAAGTTCGCCGGGAGTGCGGTAGTTAATCACAATTTTTCCGCTTCCCTTTTTCCCAGGTTTAACCTCTACGCCCCAGCCAAACACATCCTGAAGTTTCTTCTGAAAATTGTCAAGTTCCTCGGGAATAGCGGGTTTTTCCTCAGTTGGTTTATCCTCTTTGGGCCTTGGTTGTGATGGTTCGGCAATGGTCTTGGCTAGCTCTTCGGCTTTGCGAACCGATAGGTCTTCCTCAAGTATCTTTTGGAAGATGCCAAGCTGGTGCTCCTTGCTCTCGAGCGAAATCAATGCTCGCGCATGTCCCATGCTGAGTTTTCTGTCTCTTAGTCCAAGCTGAATTTCGGCTGGGAGTTTTAACAGTCGTAGGTAGTTAGTAACGGTGGCGCGTTTCTTACCCACCCTTTCCGACAGGTTGTCGTGGGTAAGCTTACACTCGTCAATTAGTCGTTGGTAGCTAATGGCAACCTCTATGGCATCTAAGTCTTCGCGTTGGATATTTTCAACCAGAGCCATTTCAAGCATCCCCTGGTCGTTGGCAGTGCGAATAAATGCTGGCACTGTTTTTAACCCAGCTAGTTTGGATGCACGCAGCCTACGCTCTCCCGATATCAGTTGGTAGCCTCCGTCGAGCTGCCTAACGGTAAGTGGCTGAATTATGCCTAGCTCTTTAATCGAGTCGGATAGCTCCTGAAGAGCCTCCTTGTCAAACGATGTTCGGGGTTGAAAAGGATTCGCCTCAATTTTGTTGATATCAATCTCTTGAACAAGATCGTTACTTTTCGATTCTTCCCTTACCTCTGTACGTTGCTTGGGCGACTCGGCATCCTCAATAAGTGCTCCCAGTCCGCGTCCTAATGCCTGTTTCTTAACCATTGTTTAATATCTATATCTCACTCAAAGGTGACTGTGAAGTTTTAGTTGTTACTGTTTGTGTCGGCTACCTCGGCCACCTCGTTTTTTTGGATTAACTCGCGGGCGAGGTTAAGGTAGTTAGTCGATCCGGATGAGGCGGCATCGTATAGTATTACGGGCTTGCCGTAGCTTGGAGCTTCACTAAGCTTGATATTTCGCTGTATAATGGTCTCGAATACCATTTGCTGGAAGTGCTTTTTAACCTCGTCAACCACTTGGTTCGATAGGCGAAGGCGTGCATCGTACATGGTGAGCAGGAAGCCTTCAATTTTAAGCTCAGGGTTCAATCGGGTTTGGATTATCTTGATGGTGTTGAGTAGCTTGCCAAGCCCTTCGAGCGCAAAGTATTCACACTGTACTGGTATAATCACCGAGTCGGCAGCTGTAAGCGCATTAACGGTGATAAGTCCTAGCGAGGGCGAGCAGTCAATCAGGATGAAATCGTAGTTGTCCTTTAGCTTTTCGATAACCGATTTTAGCATTTGCTCACGGTTGGGCATGTTAAGCATTTCTATCTCAGCACCTACTAGGTCGATATGGGAAGGGATTAGGTCGAGCCCCTCAATCTCACTTTTCAGTATGGTTTCGTTTGGGTTAACTTCATCCACAAGGCATTCGTAAATGCTGTTTTCAACATTGCGTAAATCGAACCCTGTCCCCGAGGTGGCGTTGGCCTGTGGGTCAGCATCAATAAGCAGTACCTTCTTCTCCAGAACGGCCAAGCTGGCTGCAAGATTTATTGCGGTTGTGGTTTTGCCCACTCCGCCCTTTTGGTTTGCTAGCGCTATTACTTTTCCCATAACGTAAAGAGTTTATTTCTAATGATTTTTTAAAGATGCAAAGTTATCCGATGCGTTAAAATGCAGGCAATTTTAAGGGCTACTAATATAAACATTGCCGCCGAACTTACCAACACGTTATTAACATTTTGCCCGTTTGCCCGTTTGCAAAAGTAGCTAATCTTTTGAAAAAAAGGTGGGTGGTTTGGTGAGCCTTTAGATAATGACTTTAATTATGCATATTTTAGCTGAAATTTTTAAAGCATAGTGAAGGATTGGTTTGTTATAGTTAACCCTGTTGCAGGATCGGGTAGGGGGGCGCGCGATTGGCCCCAGATTAAGCGTTTGCTTGAAAAGCATTCGATAGACTTTGACTATAGGATTACTGAGCGAAAGCACCATGCTGTTGAACTAACGGTTGCAGCAGTCAAGGCTGGTTGTAGAAAGTTTATTTGCGTGGGTGGAGATGGCACCCATAACGAGATTGTTAATGGCGTCTTCATTCAGCAAGAGGTCTCCACGCAGGATATAACCATAGGGGTTGTTGCGGTGGGTACCGGGAATGATTGGGCAAAGTCTTTTAGTGTGCCCAGTGACTATACCAGCTGTATTAAGGCGATAAGTAAGGGGGTTACCTTTGTGCAGGATGTGGGAAGGGTTGAGTATTTCGAGGCTCGTGTTAAGCAGATGAGGTACTTCGCCAATGCTGCTGGAGCAGGGTTCGATGCCGATGTGGCTCATTCAACTAACAAGTTGAAGGAGGATGGGAGGCGAGGCCGCATGCTATACCTTATAAGCATTATAAAAACGTTAATGGTTTTTAGGTCGTCGGTTGCTAGGGTAACAATTGATGAAGCCGAGCACAGTGGTGAGTTTTTTAGCATTACCCTGGGTGTGGGGAAGTACAATGGCGGTGGAATGATGCAGATGCCCAATGCGGTGCCAAACGATGGCCTTTTTGATGTTACCCTTGTGCATAGGGTTAGTCGTTTTAATGTTATTCGGAATATTTTTAAACTATACAATGGGAAGATTCTGGAGCACTCCAAGATTTTTGGCTATACGGCCACGAGGGTGAAAATTTCTTCCAAGCCCCACTTTAACCTTGAGGTTGATGGCGAATCGCTGGGAACATCCCCTTTCGTTTTTACGTCAATTCCCAGTGCAGTTAGGGTTGTTGTTGGCGCCGATTTCTCAAAATCCATTGCTGCAAGAATGGAAATTTATGGCTAGGGAGTCTGAGCTACATCGGGTCAACGTCGGGGAGAACAAATAGCCCTCTAAAAGGCTGATATTCTTTTATTCTATCCAGCTCAGCCTGCAGAATTGCCTTTGCTTTAGGTAGGTCGATGTTGCGTTCGAATTTAATTAGAATGTCCTTTATATAGAAGTTTTGAATCCGATTAATGAGCGGATCTTCAGGCCCAAGCACTCGGTTCTTGAAAATCGCCCTTAGGTTTCTTGCCAACTGCTCAGCAGCCACGCCAAGGGTCTTGCTATCGCGGTGCTTCATCGATATCTTTACAAGCCTATAGTAGGGTGGGTATTGGTAGTTATTTCGCTCCACCAGCTGCTGCTTGAAAAGCGACTCAAAATCGTTGTCAATCACTTGCCTGATTACCGGATGTGTAGGGTTCGCAGTTTGAATAATTACCTGCCCTTGCTTATGCCTTCGCCCAGCCCGGCCGCTTACCTGTGCCATTAGCTGGTAGCTTCGTTCGTAGGCTCTAAAGTCAGGGAAATTCAGCATATTATCGGCATTGAGTATGCCAACTAAGCTCACCCTGTCAAAGTCGAGCCCCTTGGTAACCATTTGCGTGCCAATAAGGATATCCACTTTGCCACTTTCAAAATCGCTAATAATCCGCTCGTACGAGTTGCGGCTTCGGGTAGAGTCGAGATCCATCCGCTCAATGCTTGCCGAAGGAAAAAATATTGCCAGCTCCTCCTCAATTTTTTCGGTTCCAAAACCCTTGGTGCTTAGCCTGCTACTACCACAGGCTAGGCATGATGGTGGGTTTTGCATGGCAAATCCACAGTAATGGCAAACCAGCTGGTTGCTATGCTTATGCAGGGTGAGGCTTACGTTACAATGCTTGCACTGTGGCACCCAGGCGCACTCCTCGCACTCCACAAAGGGCGAGTACCCTCTACGGTTTTGGAATAGGATTACCTGCTCGTTACGCTCAAGTCGCTCGCCAATGGCATCGAGTAGCTGGGGGGCAAACATCGATTTCATAAGTTTTTTCTTGCGAGCCATAAGGGTGTCTATCACAGTAATTTGGGGTAGGCTAATTCCCTCGAATCGTTCTGTAATGCTCACCAGTCCGTACTTTCCGATCTGCGCATTGTAAAATGTTTCCACCGATGGTGTTGCAGTACCTAGCAGCACCTTGGCGCTAAACAGCTGCGCTAAAACAATGGCAGTATCCCTAGCATGGTAGCGTGGTGCAGGGTTAAACTGCTTGAATGTGTTTTCGTGCTCCTCATCTACAATAATAAGCCCAAGGCGCTTAAAAGGTAGGAATATGGATGACCTCACGCCGATGATAACATCGTATGCTGGCACATCGGGCGAAGTGCCATCGTTGAGCAGGCTTTGGTACACCTCAACGCGCTGGTTATCGCTGAACTTGCTATGGTACACGCCAACTCGGTTGCCAAAAAACCGTTTTAATCGATTGATGATCTGAGCCGTAAGGGCAATCTCGGGGAGTAGGTAAAGCACCTGTTTACCCTGTGCTATCTGCTCCTGTATCAGCTTTATATAGATTTCAGTTTTTCCGCTGGAGGTTACACCGTGCAGTAGAACAACTTTCGTGTTGGTAAATTCTTTGTTGATATTTTCAAAAGCAGCTGTTTGGGCTTGGCTGAGCGAAAGGCTCTTCATGCTTCCATCGTCCTCCGCGTTTAACCTCGAAACCTCTCGTGTTTCTACCTCAAAAATATCCTTATCAACGAGGGCCTTAAATGCTGCAGCAGATGCTTGAGCCTTCTCCATGAGCTCCTTTTTTACAACTGAACAGCTGAATGTACTTCGGTTAGGGGCAGTAAGCGCGAGGAAAGCCATTAGCAACTTTTGTTGCGACTGGGCTCTTGCGAGTTGCTCGAAGGTTTGGTTTACATCCTCATCAACTTTTAGCCGCGGATGAAGCCTTACAAAGGTTTCGAGTTTGGGTTTAAATGCTGGCTCAATGGATTCGCTTATGCTTAGTATTTTCTTGTCGAGTAACTTTTTGATAACCCCCATGGGTTGCTTGGCATCGGTTTTGGCAGCTAGCTGCTGTATGCTTATGCTCTTGCTATCCTCAAAGGCGCTAAGTATAGATGCTTCCGATTCGTTAAGCATTTCGGAGATTGCAAAATTCTCACCTTGGCTAATCAACGTTTCGCTTTCCAGCTTAAGCCCCGATGGGAGAGCCGCTTTCATCACCTCGCCCAACGTGCACATGTAGTAGGTAGATATCCAACTCCAGAGTTTTAGCTGCTCCTCTTGCACAAGTGGGTTCGAGTCGATAACCTGAACTATGTCCTTGGTTTGGTATGCTTCGGGGGCATTGCTATGCACTCTATGCACTATGGCTGAGTATAGCTTCTTTTTGCCAAACTGCACCACAACTCTTACTCCGGGCATTACCTGCTGGGCTAACTCCGGTGGAATGGAGTAGGTGTATAGCTTTGGCAATGCCAAGGGCAGAATTACCTCGGTATATAGTTGGGATACTGAATTCACAATGGCAAAATTAACCGAAAATTTGGTACAATGAAATTGTGGTAACGAGCCGCAATTTGTGACTCACGAATTATCTTTAGGTGAGTAAGGATGGATAGGGTGTTGAGTTTGGATATTCTCTCTTAGTCGGTTACTTAGCTATTTACTCCGCCAATTATAATAAAGTTGGCAATAGGCAAATGGCGGAAGGTAAGGCAGGCTGAATCAATCATCCACTTGAGACGCTGACAGCTTGCCTGCCCTTTGTAGGGTGCTTTACAAACGCTGTCAGGTCTTTTCAACGTTTGGCTAAGGCTCAGCAATCATCCAATCCTGCTCTCGTTATCTCGTCAAATAATGACGAGACTCGAGACAGGTAGGCACTCAATCACCCCTTTTCAGTCTATCTAGTCCTGATTCTCATTTTGTTCCTGCAGCAATCGGTAGGCCTCCTCCATCTCGGCATAAAATTCCTCACCGTAGGCTCGGGTTATGGCTCCCTTTAGGAACCTGAAAACAGGAATGCCCTCTTTCTCGCCCAGCTTACGGGCGGGTTGGCAAATGCTCCACTGGTCGTAGTTAAGCGCCGTAAAGGTGGGGTACTTTTTTACCCGAATGGGGTATAGGTGGCATGAAATGGGTTTGCGGAATTTAACCTTGCCCTCTAGCCACGCTTTCTCTATGGCACAAAAGGTAATTCCATTCTCCTCAATGGAATAGGCGCACTCCGCGTTGTTGATAAGGGGTGTAACCATATCACCATCTAAATCCCTTATGGTAACACCCTGCTTTTCAATCTCTTTTAGTCCGCTTGGCTTTAGGAATGGTTTTATCTTTTCAATCTCTGCCTTTAGGCTATCAATTTCATCCATCTCCAGCGGTGCACCCGATTCCCCGTGCACGCAGCATGCACCAAGGCATTTGGGTAGATCGCAGCAGAAATGTTTCTCGAAAATATCAAAGCTAAGTAGCTTATCGTCAATTTGAATCATAAACGTTAGGGTAGTAATTAGCCTTGGCAACAGAGTTTTGAGCTAAGATAGCCAAGGCTATATTGTCTATTCGCAAAGAACTTGGCCAGTCATTTCGGCTGGAATAGGCAGCCCCATTATGCTTAGGATGGTTGGGGCCACATCGGCTAGTATGCCATTGCTTACCTTCTTGTACTTATCGGTAACCAGTATCAAGGGAACGGGGTTTAGCGAATGAGCCGTATTTGGCGAACCATCGAGATTAACTGCATTGTCGGCATTGCCGTGGTCGGCAATTATCATTACGGTGTAGCCGTTGGCCTTGGCTATTTCAACTACTTCGCCAACGCACTGGTCAACCGCCTTAACTGCTTTCTCAATGGCGCTGTATATTCCGGTGTGACCAACCATATCGCCATTGGCAAAGTTTAGGCAAACAAAGTCGGGTTGATTCTCATTCAGATCCTTCACTATGGCATCCTTCACCTCAAAGGCGCTCATCTCGGGTTGTAAATCGTAGGTGGCTACTTTGGGAGATGGAATTAGTATGCGATTTTCGCCAGGAAATTGCTCTTCGCGTCCACCCGAGAAGAAGAATGTAACGTGAGCATATTTTTCGGTTTCGGCAATGCGCAGCTGCTTTAGCCCAGCGTTGGAAACAACCTCACCAATGGTGTTCACCAAGTTATCTTTATCGTAAGCTACCTTAACATTTTTAAATGTGTCGTCGTAGTTGGTCATGGTCACGTAGTGCAGCGGTATGGTTTGCATTCCGTGCTCGGGCATATCTATTTGGGTAAGCGCCGTGGTAATTTCCCTAAGCCTATCGGTGCGGAAGTTAAAGCAAATCACCACATCACCCTCGTTGATAGTGCCTACAGGTTTTCCGGCATCATCAACCTTCACTATGGGCTTTATAAATTCATCGGTAACACCTTCGGCGTACGACTCTTCCATTGCCTTAGTAATGCTCTGCACGGGTTTACCTTCGCCTTTGGTTAGCAGGTCGTAGCCAACCTTAACGCGCTCCCATCGCTTGTCGCGATCCATGGTGTAGTAGCGCCCAACCATAGAGGCAATGGTACCATTGCTGTTGGCAAGGTGCTTTTCAAGGTTGCGAACAAATCCTAACCCGCTTTGCGGGTCGGTATCGCGGCCATCGGTTAGAGCGTGAATGAATACTTTGCTAAGCCCTTGATCCTTGGTCATATCGCAAAGTTTGTATAGGTGGGTATCCATAGAGTGAACACCGCCATCGGAAACCAGCCCGAGGAAATGTACGGCCACATTCTTTTCCTTGGCGTAAGCAAGAGCCTCGGTTAATACTGGGTTTTTATCTATTAGCCCTTCCTTTATCTCCTTGTTTATCCTAACCAGATCTTGGTACACAACCCTTCCCGCTCCAATGTTTAGGTGCCCAACCTCGGAGTTTCCCATCTGCCCTTCGGGAAGCCCCACATTCTCGCCGCTGGTTTGCAGCTGCGCATTGGGGTATGTCTCCTGAAGGCGGCTCATATTCTCGGGATGTGTGCTTGCAATAACATCGGTTTTATCGCCCTTGCCAATTCCCCACCCATCGAGGATCATTAGTAGTACTTTGTTGTTTGTCTGCATAATGCTATACTATTATATAATGTGTTTTTCTTGAAAACAGTCCAAGTGCTGTTATGTTGATTTTTGCTTCGCAAAGGTATAGCTTTTAGCCAAATTTTTAGTTTGCCCACACAATGATATAAAATAATGTACGCTAACGAATGAGGTTGTTTTTTTTTGGTAAAACCTTATTTTTGAGGCAATAAAAATCAATAAAAATAGAATTGTTATGAAGATTGTAGTGCTAGGCGCAGGAATGGTAGGTCGAGCAATGGCCTTTGACCTGTCTGCAAAATTTGACGTTACTTCTGTTGATGTTTGCACCGAGAACTTGTCGATGGTTGAACCCTACGGTGTAAAAACTTATAGAGCAGATTTACGCGATAGCGAACAAGTAAAAAGAGTTGTACAAGATTTTGATCTGGTAGTTTGTGCCGTTCCTGGTTTTATGGGCTATAGCACGGTGAGGACATGCATAGAGGCAAGGAAATCGGTGGTTGATATCTCCTTTATGCCCGAGGATTTTATGGAACTAGACCCTTTAGCCAAAGAGGCAGGCGTTACCGTAATTGCCGATTTTGGGGTTGCCCCGGGAATGCCCAATATCATTTTGGGTCATTATAACCAGCTGATGGAGGTGTCTGAGTTTTTCTATATGGTGGGCGGCCTACCTAAGGTGCGGAATTATCCCTATCAGTATAAAGCTCCTTTTTCGCCTGTTGATGTTCTGGAGGAGTATACCCGTCCGGCAAGGTGTATGGAGAACGGCAGGGTGGTTACTAAACCGGCCATGAGCGAAATCGAAATGTACAATTTTCCTCAAGTTGGCGATTTGGAAGGATTCAATACCGATGGGTTACGCTCGCTGCTTAAAACTATGGCTCATATTCCCAATATGAAGGAGAAAACCTTGCGGTATCCGGGGCATATCGATATTGTCAAAATCCTTAGTGCGAGTGGATTTTTCTCTACAGACCCAGTGAGTGTTGATGGAGTTAGCCTCTCGCCAATGGCCATGACCTCAAAAATCCTTTTTGATAAGTGGAAACTCCAGCCCAACGAACCAGAGATAACCGTTATGCAGGTACTTATTAAAGGGGTTGAAAAGGGAACACCCAAAGTGGTAACCTACAACCTTTACGATGAGTACGACCCTGCAACAGAACAGTGGTCAATGGCTCGTACCACAGGCTACACGGCTACTGCTGGAGTAAATCTTTTGGCCGCGGGCAACTTCCGTGAAGTTGGCGTTTTTGCCCCTGAAATGGTAGGTGCGGCGCCCGGTTGCTTCGACTTAATTTTGGATTATTTAAGGCAGCGTGGGGTGAATTATATTAGCGAGTAGTTTTATACATCTTGATAATTCTAAAGAGGGGGTGTCTCCTCTTTTTTTATAAATACTAGTTGTGGCGAATGTTAAAAATAGGGGGTGATGAAAAAAAAGAATCAAAAAAAAGTATTTTTAATACAAAAAACAGGGGGGGTGTAAAGAAAAAATAAATAAATTTACACATCGAACCCCTAATAATTTTACACTATGCCCCAGCTACGTTTTCGAGCCGTTGAGGAGGCCCTCCGGCGACCCATCAAAGATTTTGAGGTTTCTACAAGTAAAATCTCTGAAATTTTTGCGATTAATGTATTTAGTCGCGATAAGATGCAGCGTTACCTATCGCATGAAGCCTTTGAGAGTGTAATTTCGGCTATCGACGAGGGCCGGCGTATCGACAGGAAGATTGCAGCGCAGGTGGCTGCTGGAATGAAAGCTTGGGCAATGGAACAAGGTGCAACACACTACACCCACTGGTTTCATCCGCTCAACGGGGCTACAGCCGAGAAGCACGATGCGTTTTTCTCTTTTGGCCGTAATGGCGAAGCCATAGAACGTTTTAGTGGCGATTTGCTGGTACAACAAGAGCCCGATGCATCGAGTTTCCCTAGCGGTGGTATTCGTAACACTTTCGAGGCGCGTGGCTATAGCGCATGGGATCCGTCGTCACCTGCATTCATTATGGATCATACCCTTTGTATTCCCACAGTTTTTGTATCCTACACTGGCGAAGCGCTCGATTTTAAAACGCCACACCTAAAATCGCTGAATGCGCTGGATAAGGCAGCCACCGCAGTTTGTAACTTTTTCGATAAGGATGTAAAGAAGGTTTTCTCAACCTTGGGGTGGGAGCAGGAGTACTTTTTGGTTGATGAGGCATTGTTTAACGCCCGTCCCGATTTGGTTTTAACGGGTCGTACCATTATGGGGCATGCAGCCGCGAAGGATCAGCAGCTCGAGGATCATTACTTTGGATCGATTCCCGAGCGGGTTAGCGCTTTTATGCGACATCTGGAAATTGAGTGCTACAAGCTTGGTATTCCGGTTAAAACTAGGCACAATGAGGTTGCTCCAAACCAGTTTGAACTAGCGCCTATATTCGAGGAGGCGAACTTGGCGGTTGATCATAACCAGCTGCTCATGTCGTTAATGGATAAGCTGGCCCGTAGGCATGGCTTCCGTGTGCTCTTCCATGAAAAACCATTTAAGGATGTTAATGGTTCGGGTAAGCATTGTAACTGGTCGCTACTTACCGATACTGGTGTGAATTTGCTATCACCTGGCGGAACGCCAAAGAACAACCTACAGTTTCTAACTTTTTTAGTGAATACCATTAAAGCGGTATACGATCACTCTGCACTGTTGCTGGGTAGCATTGCCAGTGAGCCCAATACCCATAGGCTTGGAGCAAACGAGGCTCCACCAGCCATCATGTCGGTTTTTATTGGCAAAACGTTAAGCCAAGTGCTCGACGATCTGGAGGAAAAAGTACACGAGAACAAAATGACTCCCGATGAGAAAACGGAGCTTAAGCTCGATATCATTGGAAAGATACCCGAAATATTGCTCGATAATACCGACCGGAACCGCACATCGCCCTTTGCCTTCACAGGCAATCGTTTTGAGTTTAGAGCAGTAGGCTCATCGGCTAGCTGCGCCTCGCCAATGATTGTGCTGTCAACAGCACTTGCAGACCAACTCACCCTGTTTAAGGCCGATGTTGATGAACTTATTGCCAGTGGAGTGAAGAAGGATGAGGCAATTTTCCAATGCATCCGGAAGGTGATAATCGCATCTAAGCCGGTTAGGTTCGAGGGGAATGGTTATAGCCTGGAGTGGATTGAGGAGGCAGCAAAGCGGGGCTTGCCCAACATACCAATTGCCCCCGAGGCATTTAAAACCTTTCTACTGCCATCAACCACAGAACTTTTCACGCGCTACGGAGTGCTTACCCAAAGGGAACTTCACGCCAGATATGAAATACGGAACGAGATATTTGTGAAAAAGGTACAGATTGAGGCACGCGTACTTAGCGATTTGGCCATCAATCATATAGTGCCAACCGTAATTGCTTACCAGAATGTGCTTATCGAGAATGTGAAGGGGATCAAGGAGCTCTTCCCCGACGAGAACGACTACTGTACCCTAGCAGGAACTCAATTGCTATCAATTAGAAAGATTTCTGGCCATATTAAGGAGATTCGTGAGAAGGTGAAGGAGTTGGTTGAGAAGCGCAAGGAGGTGAATCAGGAGGAGAATATAGCCAAGCGGGCCGAACTATACTCGAGCGTTATAAAACCTTACCTCGAGGAGATTCGCTTTCACATAGATAAGCTTGAACTTATTGTAGATAATCAGATGTGGCCATTGCCCAAGTACCGTGAGCTGATGTTTATTCGCTAAGCACTTTTAGAGCGTTTTTGAGTGCGAAATGAGCGGGCAGTTTTTTGCACGCTCATTTTCATTTGTGTAATGGTGCGTAATTTTCGAAATTATGTTTACTTTTACAAGGTTTACTGTTTTGTACGTTTCAAATCGTACAATAAAATGCTGAAATTATCGTATCAGTTCAATAGAATCGTTAGACCTGAAAAACATCGTACAATGAGGTTTACACTTAAAGCGCTTGTAGTACTATTCATTATAACCTTTAGCCTTGATGGCGTTTCGCAAACTGCACGGTTACGACGCGCCGACGCTCTTTTTGAAGCTGGAGGTTTTTTTGAGGCTGTAGAGATTTATCGCCGCGAGTTGGATAAGGTTTCCCGTGAAGATATGGGCTTTTATTTACAGCGAATAGCCGATTGCTATCGATTTGTCGGAAATGCTCGTCAGGCCGAGTTGTGGTATTCAAAAGCAATTATGCGCGATGCACCTAATCCTAAAGTGTTCTATCACTACGCCGAGATGCTTAAGATGGCCGAGAAATATGATGAGGCCATTGAGCAATACCAAAAGTACAAGGAGTTAGTGCCTAACGATCCTCTGGCCGATGTGGGCATTAAGTCGTGCGAACTCGCTCAGCAGTGGATGGCGTCACCCTCGGGATACGAGGTGGTGAATCTGCGAGCTATTAATAGTCGCCAATCCGATTTTAGCCCAACCTATGCATCCGAAGATTATTCCATACTTTTCTTCACCAGCTCCCGCGACAAGGCCACTGGTTCGAGAAAGCATGCTGGAACGGGCGAAAAGTTTACGGATATATTTGTAACACAGCGCGACCGTAGAGGCAACTGGAGCGATCCACGCCCTCTCGATGAGTCAATAAACACTGCTTACGACGAGGGAACCCCCTCGCTAACAGCCGATCTCAATAAGTTGTACTTCACCCGTTGCAGAACTAGTCGCCGTAATAAGCTAGGGTGCGAAATTTTGGTTAGCGAACGCAGAGAGCAGGGTTGGCTTACTCCCGACCCCATCCCTATTGCTGCCGACAGTATGGTTGTGGCACACCCCTCAATATCCGACGATGAGCTAACCTTGTATTTTGTTAGCAACATCCCTGGTGGTTATGGTGGAAACGATATCTGGAAGGTTACTCGCACATCATCATCCGACAACTGGGGCGAGCCTGTTAATTTAGGCCCCGAAATCAACACAAAGGGTAACGAGATGTTTCCCTACATCCATAGCGATGGAACGTTATACTTCTCATCCGATGGCCATCCTGGGATGGGTGGGCTTGATATTTTTAGAGCCACCCCAAGCAACGGCAACGGTTGGGCGGTTGAAAATATGCGTTACCCAATTAACTCTCCCTCCGACGATTTCGGTATTATATTCGAGCGCGAGCGCGAGGCGGGTTACTTCTCATCACGACGAAGAGATGTTGGTGCACGTGGAGGTGACAATATTTTTCTTTTCTATCTGCCTGAAATTAACTTCAATATGATTGGTCGGGTTCGCGACGATAAGTCGGGTAGGCCACTGGCCAATGCCAACGTGCAGCTGGTGGGTAGCGATGGAATTATTGCAAACGTAAGAACCGAGGATAATGGTTCGTTCCGCTTTATGCTTAACCCTAACACCGATTATGTGCTTATCGCATCGCGCGAAGGCTACCTAAACGGCAAGGGCCGAGAAACCACCCGTGGATTAACCGAAAGCAAGGAGTTCGACGTGGATATCGAATTAACATCAACGGCACGACCAATAGAACTGCCCAATATCTTTTACGATTTCGATCGTTGGGAACTTCGTCCCGAATCTATGGCTGCACTCGATAGGCTTATCGAGGTGCTGAACGATAACCCAACCATTGTGATTGAGCTCGGCGCCCATACCGACAGCCGTGGATCGTTAGATTATAACTATGACCTATCGCAGAAAAGAGCTCAGTCCGTTGTTAACTACCTAATAGAACGTGGCGTGCCAACGGAACGTTTGCGTGCTAAGGGGTATGCCCAGTCGCAGCCCAAGGTGGTCGACGAGCAGCTTGCACAGCAGTACCCATTCCTGCAGGTTGGGGCTAAGCTTAACCAGCAATACATCAATCAACTCTCGAATGAAGAGCAGCAGGAAACCGTTTACCAAATTAACCGTAGAACAGAGTTCAGGGTGCTAAGTACAGATTTTAAGGCGGACTAATACGGTAAAAATTAGGATTATGGTTTTTGTTAAACTGCTTATTACCACGGTTCTTACCTTGGCTTTGTCGTCGGGTTTTGCCCAAAAGATATTCCAAGCCGAGTCCGCAGCTAAAGCTAGCATAAAGGTTTACCCCGTGATGGAGCCCGACAATGCCGACCTCTGGGTTTGCTTTGTTTGGGACGAGTCGGAGGTAGTACGAACAGGCCTGTGGATGGATATGCAGTTTGACCATGAGGCCGATGTTATAATCTTTTTTGTTGACGAGGAGAAGGACGCCGACCTTAAGATTTGGCTTGTTGATACCCCCGAAGAGGCTCGGTGGCTAAACCAAGGCAAACGGAATCTGTTATCCATAAAAACTAAACCACCCAAGTAGTAAAAAGCCTTTAGAATTTATTAACCATGTCCGACAATTATAGGTATTCCCAGCGTGGCGTTTCTGCATCCAAAGAGGATGTTCACAAAGCGATTGATCATTTGGATAAGGGGCTTTTTCCCAAAGCCTTTTGCAAAATTGTTCCCGATATACTTACCGGAAGCGCCGATCACTGTGTTATTATGCATGCCGATGGAGCAGGTACAAAATCATCACTTGCGTATATGTACTGGCGCGAAACGGGCGATCTTTCGGTTTGGAGAGGTATAGCACAGGATGCCATAGTTATGAATATTGACGATTTGCTGTGCGTTGGGGCAACCGACAATATATTGCTATCATCCACCATTGGTAGAAACAAGAATTTAATACCCGGCGAGGTTATTGCCGAGATTATTCAGGGTACAGAAGATTTTTGCCAGCAGATGCGAGACCAAGGCGTAAACATTCAGCTTACTGGAGGAGAAACTGCCGATGTGGGCGATTTGGTACGTACCGTAATAGTCGACTCAACCGTAACTGCACGTATGCGCCGCTCGGATGTAATAGATAACTCTAACATTCGCGATGGCGACGTTATTATTGGGCTAACCTCATACGGGCAGGCTTCCTATGAGAATGAGTATAACGGTGGTATGGGTAGCAACGGACTTACCTCTGCAAGGCATGATGTATTCGAAAAATATTTAGCCGAGAAGTACCCCGAGAGTTTCGACTCAGCCGTCGATAGCAGCCTGGTTTACTCAGGTTCTTACCGACTAACCGATGCTATTGCCAATTTGGGTGTCGATGCAGGGAAACTGGTGCTTAGCCCCACTCGTACCTATGCTCCAATTATAAAGGAGGTGCTCGATAACTACAGGCCAGTTATACATGGTATGGTTCACTGCTCAGGTGGTGCGCAAACCAAGGTTATGAATTTTGTTGATAGTATGTTTGTAGTTAAGGATAACCTGTTCCCTGTTCCTCCGCTTTTCGACATCATTCAGAAGGAGTCGCAAACCCCTTGGCAGGAGATGTACAAGGTGTTTAATATGGGGCATCGCTACGAGATTTACGTTTTCCCCGAGTATGCCGACGATATTATAGCCATAGCTAAGGAGTATGGAGTAGATGCAAAGATTATTGGTTCATGCCACAAGCGCGAAAAGGGAAACAAGCTAGTTGTGAAAAGCGATAAAGGCGATTTTGAGTATTAGCAATGTGAAATACAGCTAAATATAAACAGTAAAAAGGGAAACGGTTGTTTCCCTTTTTCATTTGGCTCGTGTTGTCAAAGTGCCTGTAAACAATCAATTTCCAACTTTGTTACTATAAGAGCATAAGCCAAAATCCATTATTTATCACAAGGATAAGGTGTATGCTATAGGTCATAATCGTTATGAAAATTGGCCATTTTTTCCTATTATTACAGCACGAAACATTTTAAATTAATCAAAATAAAAACTATGGACCACATTAAGAAGTACGTTGAAGAGAACAAGGATCGATTTCTCGATGAGCTTTTTGGGTTGCTTCGCATCCCTTCAATCAGCTCTATTGCCGACCATAAACCCGATATGCAGAAATGTGCCGAGTACTGGCGCGATCAGATTCTGAGCGCAGGTGCCGATAAGGCTGAGGTGTTCCCCACCGATGGTCACCCCGTGGTATATGGCGAAAAGATAATCGACCCCAAGGCGCCAACTGTTCTGGTTTATGCTCACTACGATGTGATGCCTGTTGACCCCATCGAACTGTGGAATACCAAGCCCTTTGAGCCAGTAGTGAAGGATGGCAAAATTTGGGCTCGCGGTGCCGATGATGATAAAGGCCAGGGCTTTATGCATGCCAAGGCATTCGAGTTGATGCTAAAAACCAACACATTGCCCTGTAACGTTAAGTTTATGATTGAGGGTGAAGAAGAGGTTGGCTCGCCAAACCTTGGCAAATGGCTAGAGCAGAACAGGGAGATGCTAAAGTCCGACGTTATTCTTGTGTCCGACACATCGTTGCTTGGAAAGGATGAGCCATCGATTACAACTGGTCTTCGTGGGCTGTCGTATGTTGAGGTTGAGGTAACGGGTCCCAATAAAGACCTGCACTCAGGACTATTTGGCGGTGCCGTTGCCAATCCAATCAATATATTGAATAAGCTTATTGCTTCGCTGCACGACGAGAACAACCATATTACCATCCCTGGGTTTTACGATGATGTGATGGAGGTTTCTGCCGAGGAGCGTGGCGAAATGGGCAAAGCACCATTTAGCGAGGATAACTACAAAAAGGCGCTTGATATTGATGAGGTATGGGGTGAGAAGGGATTCACAACCCTTGAGCGTGTTGGTATTCGTCCTACCCTCGATGTGAATGGAATTTGGGGCGGTTACATTGGCGAAGGAGCCAAAACGGTTCTTCCATCAAAGGCGTATGCAAAGATATCTATGCGCTTAGTTCCAAATCAGGATCACAACAAAATAGCTGAACTATTTAAAAAGCATTTCGAGGCAATAGCACCTCCTTACGTAAAGGTTAAGGTTAGCTATCTGCATGGAGGCCAAGGATACGTGTCGCCCACCGATAGCCCAGCATACAAGGCAGCTAGCAAAGCTATGGAAGATACCTTTGGCAAGAAGCCAATACCTTACCGTAGCGGTGGAAGTATTCCTATCATTAGCACTTTTGAAGAAATACTTGGTACCAAATCAATCCTTATTGGTTTTGGACTGGAGTCGGATGCAATTCACTCGCCCAACGAGAACTACCCATTGGAGCAATTCTACAAAGGGATTGAAACCATACCGTTGTTCTACAAGTATTTTTCCGAAATGGCAAAGTAAAACACTCCGGTTTTTGAGTTAAACATATTCCCAGCCAATTTTTGGCTGGGATATTTTTTGGTATCTGTGGAAATATTGATAGCATTTTGCTAACTTGCATGCATAATAATCCTACTAACCATGAAACCAATTAGCATCTTTACCTACCTGCATCTTGCCATTCTTTTAGTGTTTTTGTATGGGTGTGCTGGTGGTGATAGTCAGCAGGTGAAAGTGGAACGAGAGGCAGCAAAGCAGGAGATTGCAGAAGAAGCCGTTAAGGCTTGGATGATTAAGTCCAACGACTATCCGCATTACAAGCCTGTGGTTTTTGGCGACTTAACCCCACGCTATGAAAAGTCGACCCGAACACTGCAGCTCTCCATCGAGATAGCCAATGAGGAGGCAATTCGGAATACAACCGATAACAAGCATAAGCTCGATAGCCTTAAGGCCGAAATTGCTAAATACAAGAGTGATATGCTGGGGTACCTGTTACCCCATAAGTTTCAGGAGCAAAATATGGCGGGCGAGATAATTAACCGCGAACTGCTATTCTTTCTCGACACAAGCCTGAGAGTAGCCTCGGCATTGCCCCCTGAGTCGTTCGACTATATCCTCGACGAAAAGGTTTTTTTTAGGCCAGATAAGGATTTTGAGTAGGCGTTGCTAGAATAGCGCTTCGAATATCTTTTGTTGCATCTCAATGGAGAGTAATGCTCCGCTGAGGTGCTTTTTTACGTCTTCCTCCTTGTGGTTGCATCCCTTAAGGCTACTCTCAAGGGTCTCCTTTTCGAATGAGCTAAAGTCATTAGCTGTAACCTCAACTTTTGAAATTATACCCTTTTGCACCTCTACTGAAACAGCGAGGATCTTACCTTTTATTGTTATGCTTCGTGAAAAGCTATAGCTGGGCGAATAGCCAAAATTCCATTGCCAAGTGTTGTACTTTTGGTGTACTAAATCATTAATTGCCTCGATGTCTTTGTGGGAAAGTGTGTGAAGAGTTAGGTTGCTATACATCTTTTGCATTTGCTCTATGATGTGATTCCTGAACCGTTCGAGCGTAAAGTCGGGTGGTAGATGTTCGCTTAGGTTTGTGGTTTTGGCCCTTACCGATTTTACGGCTTTGTCGGAGTACAAATCGTTGCTAATGTATAGCAGCTGGGCTAGAGTATCCATATTGGTCGAGAAGAGTAGCGTTCCGTGATGCATCACCCGGTTTTTGAATACATGCTCTGCATTCCCCGAGATTTTTTTACCGCCCACGTTAAGGCTATTGTGCCCTTCGAAACGAGCATCTACCCCAAGCTCATTAAGCAGTTCAATTATTGGTTTAGTATACCCCCTGAAATCTACTAAATTCCCGTCGAGGCTGTTCTTAATAAACGTGAAGTTCAGGTTGCCCGTGTCATGGTATACTGCTCCTCCGCCCGAAAGCCTACGGACAATTTTCACTTTTGTGTTCTTCGCGAGTTTGTAGTTAACCTCGGCAAAGGTATTCTGGTGCTTGCCTACAATTACCGATGGCTCATTAACGTAAAGCATAAATATATCATCGGAGTAATTTTTCAGAAGATACTCTTCGGTGGCAATATTAAAGTAGGGGTCATACCCTTCTTGGTTTATAAGTAGCATTGTCCGTCTCCTTTTTACAATCCAAATTTATATAAAAAGAAACATTAGTGTCCGACTAAGTATTTTGTAAAATGATAATAATGCGATAGATTTCTCGCTTCGCTCGAAATGACAGGCTGTTACGCTGTCAGGGGTGAGGGGGTGAAGGCGGCGTAGCCGCCTTCACCCCCTCACCCCTTATACCTCTTGAAAGTACTGTCATTTCGAGCGAAGCGAGAAATCTATATATATTAGTCGGTCAGTAGTGAAAAAGAAAAAGCCACCCAAAGCAGGATGGCTCTTCCGTAGGAAACAAATATTGTTACTTAAGGTTGTGTTTCTTCACAAAATCCTCAAGAACACCCTTTAGGTCGGGCTTGCCAATCTCGGCTAAGTCGTAGAATACGCGCGCAGTTGGCTTTTTAATATTAACGATGCGCGAAAGGTCGATAGGTGTGCCAATAATTACTGTGTCGCAATCGGTATTGTTAATGGTAGCTTCAAGGTCTTTTAGCTGCTGTTCGCCATAGCCCATAGCAGGAAGAATATTCCCAATGTTTGGGTAGATCTCATAGGTTTCTTTTAGCTTACCAACAAGGTAGGGTCTGGCGTCAATTTCTTCGCTGCAGCCAAACTTGCGAGCCGCAACGGTACCTGCCCCAATCTTCATGTTGCCATGGGTTAGGGTTGGGCCATCCTCAACAATTAGGCAGCGCTTACCTTTAATAAGTTCGGGTTTGTCAACCGAAATTGGCGATGCGCCATCAACAACAATTGCGTTGGGGTTGCGGCTGGCAATATTTTCGCGAACAGTTTGAATCCCCTCAGGACTGGCTGAGTCCATCTTGTTAATTACAACAACATCGGCCAAACGAAGGTTTACTTCACCAGGGTAGTAGCTAATCTCGTTACCTGCTCGGTGTGGGTCGGCTACGGTAATGGTTAGGTCGGGCTTATAGAATGTGAAGTCGTTATTTCCGCCATCCCAAAGAATAACATCACAACCTGATGGATCTTTTTCTGCTTCGCGAAGAATCGCTTCGTAGTCAACGCCGGCGTATATAACGTTTCCGCGAACTACGTGTGGTTCGTATTCTTCCATCTCCTCAATAGTACACTTATGCTTGGCTAGGTCATCAACCACAGCGTAACGCTGTACCTTTTGTGCAACTAAATCGCCATAGGGCATTGGGTGGCGAACGGCAACAACCTTAAGTCCCATATCCATTAGATGTTCAATCACTCTCCGTGAGGTTTGCGATTTTCCGCATCCTGTGCGGGTTGCCACAACTGCAATTACTGGTTTGGTGCTTTTTACCATGGTCTCACTGGGACCTAAAAGTAAAAAATTAGCTCCAGCAGCGTTAACTGTGGAGCTAATTCTCATAACGTGAGCATAGTTAACATCACTGTAGGAGAATACACAGTCGTGTACATGTTTCTCTTTAATAATGGTTACGAGTTCTTCCTCGGCTACAATGGGAATTCCGGTGGGGTAAAGAGCTCCGGCAAGCTCAGCGGGATATTTTCTACCATCAATGTCGGGGATTTGTGCAGCAGTAAATGCTACCACGTTGTACTGCTCGTTATCGCGGAAGAAGGTGTTGAAGTTGTGGAAATCTCTTCCGGCTGCACCGATAATAACTACATTTCGTTTGTTCATAAAACTTTTAGATTTAATTGGTTAAATACTCTGTGATACTGGGTGTAAAATGGTGCGCTAAATACGCCCAACAAAATTAGAAGTTTATAGTTCCGACGAAAGTTCTATCAAAAAAAAATTAAAGAAGCAAGTTTTTTAAGGGCATTTTCACCTTCTAATTGCTTGTTTTTACGAATGTTATAAAGCATATGTTAAGAAACATATAAATGTTATCGTGCCCACATAGACAGGGTATTATGTTTTTTTGATTCATTAATTCGGTCGTTTTGCTGTGTTGGGATGGGTTTTAGCATTTGCTTTGATCTGAAAAAAGTGTATGGAGGGCTAGTTTGAGGGGCGTGCGTCACGTTATGTTGCCCAATTTTGCTACTTTTGTACAAAATCAGTATAGCTATGGAGAAGAAGATGAGGCTGCATACCGATAGCCTTGTGAAAAGATATAAGTCGCGAACAGTGGTGAAAGGTGCTTCGGTTGAGGTTAGCCAAGGTGAAATTGTGGGATTGCTTGGCCCAAACGGCGCAGGCAAAACCACCACCTTTTATATGATTGTGGGACTGGTGACGCCCAACGATGGAAGGATTTTTCTTGACGATATTGAAATTACCAAGGAGCCTGTTTATCGGCGCGCCCAGCGTGGGATTGGGTACCTGGCCCAAGAGGCATCCGTGTTTCGTAACCTTAGCGTAGAGGATAACCTGAAGGCCGTTTTGGAGATGACCTCCTTCACCAAGGAGTATCAGCGCGAAAAGGTTGAATCTTTGCTCGATGAATTCGGGCTGCAGAAGATTAGAAAAAGTATGGGTATACAGCTAAGTGGGGGTGAGCGGAGGCGTACCGAGATAGCCCGTGCATTGGCTCTTGAGCCCAAATTTATCCTGCTCGACGAGCCCTTTGCTGGAGTTGACCCAATTGCAGTTGAGGATATACAAACCATTGTGGCCAAACTTAAGGATAAAAATATTGGTATATTAATTACCGACCATAATGTGCATGAAACCCTAACCATAACCGATAGGGCGTATTTGCTTTTTGAGGGCGATATCCTCAAGGCCGGCACAGCAGAGGAGCTAGCCGAGGATCCAGAGGTGCGTAAGGTTTACCTTGGTCAAAATTTTGAGCTCAGACGATAGTTCTCAACTTGAATAGATAAATCAGTTATTTTATAACATCAACTCCATGAAAATTTCATCAAATTTTGATAGCGGTAATATCGAAATAGTTAGCATCGAGAAGCATGATAACATTAGGCTAAGGATTAGAACGGATTCCTATGCCGATACCTTTCAGTGGTTCTACTTCCGTGTGCATGGTGCCGAAGGTTTTCCCTGTAAATTTCATATAGATAATGCTGCACAGGCTAGCTACCCCGAGGGATGGCCAGGATACAATGTGTACGCTTCGTACGATAGGGTTATCTGGTTTTGCGTGCCTACTACCTACGCCAATGGTGTGCTTTCCTTTGAGCACACCCCCATTGAGAACTCCGTGTTCTTTGCATACTCAACCCCCTATACCTACGATCAACACCTCGATATGGTAAGCGCAGCACAGCTCTCGCCTCTTTGCGTATTAGAACTACTTGGCGAAACGGTTGAGGGACGCGATATCGACCTGCTTGTGGTTGGCGAACCAGACGAGAGCAAACGTAAGATTTGGATAGTTGCCCGACAGCATCCAGGTGAGCCGCAATCGGAATGGTTCATGCAAGGGCTAATTGAAAGGCTTATAGATGAGAGCGATCCCGTATCGCGAACACTACTATCCAAGGCCGTTTTTTACCTTGTCCCTAGCATGAATATTGATGGTGCAATTGCCGGAAACCTTCGGGTTAATGCTGCTGGAAAGAATCTTAATCGCGAGTGGGCAAAGCCTGATGCCGAACTTTGTCCCGAGGTGTACTACGTGAGAAAGAAAATGGAAGAGGTTGGCGTAGATATGTTTCTCGATATTCATGCCGACGAGGGCTTGCCCTACTGCTTTGCCTCTGGTATTGAGGGTATCCCATCGTACGATGAGCGACTCAGATGGCTCCAGGAGAATTTCCTTGCCAAATGGGTAGAGTATAGCCCCGATTTTCAGACCGAGCAGGGATACCCTAAGAACGAGCCGGGCAAGGCTAACCTTAGTATTGGGTCAAAGTTTGTTGGCGAGCATTTCAAGTGTATGTCCATGACCATCGAGATGCCCTTTAAGGATAATGCTAACCTACCCGATAGAAATTTTGGGTGGTCATCCGATCGTGCCATGAGGCTTGGCGAGAGCGTGCTGGGCCCAATAAATTTCGTTATCGATAACTTACGCTAGACTAATAAACAGATCAAATGGAGTCGAAAGCCCTAAAACCAGTCGTGTTGAGCATTTTTATCGCTTTTATGTTATCATGCGGAAGTACCAAAAAAGTTACTTCATGGCAACCACCAGCCGACCAGTATGCGTTTGTTGAGTATTACACCATTTACCAGGGGCAAGCGCTCGAGGGCGATCCCCCTCCCGGCATGAGAATTGATGGCCCAACGTATACCTTCGATAGGGCATCAGGAGAACTAACATCATACAAGGAAGTGAACTTCAACCTCGATACAGTAACTTTTATCCTTGGTGCTGGTGTTGTTAGGCGGGGTACTGAGGGAGGTGGTATGTCAAGCAGAATTATTGGTGCTGGTAAACTACCGCTCAAGCAGGGGCGGGTTAGCTTCGAATCAATAGCGCAGGAATCTATTACTTTTACATTTAACGATGAAAAGTTTGCACTAGGGGTTGGTGAGGTTTGGGAGCAAAGCTTCGAAACGGTTGATACAATCCCAGCCCTAAAGGGCAATGCAGTTGTGCTTCGTAAGATAAGCCATCAGGTAAACTTTCATGGATTTTACAGCAAGGAGACTGTTGGATTGCCCTAATGCTAAAGTACCACTAGTCTATCCGTTTATTGCCCTTATGGTATCGGCAAGGTTGTTAACATCTAGATCGTTAATTCCAACGGTTATCTTAGCCTTTTCGTAGTATTTCTTCCTTTCGTCTAGCACCCTTATGATGTAGTTGTTCAGCTCATCCTTGCTCTTGCCCCACAGTAGGGGCCTTTCGGTTTTCGACTCGATAAGCCTTGCTAGCAATTCTTCCACCTCAGCCCTTAGGTAAACGGTTATCCCAGTTTTATTCATAAAGTCTACACAGTTGTAAAAGCATGAGGTGCCTCCACCCGAGGCAATAACTATGTTGCCTTCCATTGCGGCCACATCTCGTAGGGCTTTGTTTTCTATCTCCCTAAACTTTTCCTCTCCGTGTAGCTCAAAAATAGCTTTTATGGATTGGCCCTCCTGCTTCTCGATAAACTGATCGAGGTCGATGAACCTGTAGCTAAGAACCTTTGCTAGTTCCTCGCCAATGGTGGTTTTGCCACTGGCCATAAATCCAATTAGGAAAACTTTCATACGGTTGAACGGTTTAAGGTTTTATGGTGTATTGGATTGTACTTTGCTGACCGAGTAGCTATAATTCTAAAGTCATTTGCGATGCGCTATCCCCTCCATCTTTTCCCTCGTTTGTACTAATGATATCCGATGTGTTTTGCTCCTCTGTCTCTTCCTCTTTTTCCTTTTGTAGGGGCTCAACAAATTTTGCCGTTTTAACCTGTAGACTCGATATCCTTTTGCCCTTAGCCTTGTGGCTTTTCACTCCAATGAACTCTTCAACATCAATCTGTTCAGGATCCTTGGCAGAGTTTTTCCCTCCAAAAGTTACCATAAGGCTGGGGTAGGTGTCGTCGTTAAGCTCTACCAGGTACGACTTATTTCCGTTGGAAATAAAACTTTGTACCCTATCGGTTGGCTCAAAGGTAAATCGCTTCACGTAGAAAAATCCCTGCTCGCCATCGAAATAGGTGGCCGAGAACACCTTGTCCTCCTTGTACTTTTCAAGCATTAATATGTTGTCGGAGAAGTGTGTAGATGGGTCGATGCTCGAGAGGTAGTACTCCCCATCCTTGTTCACTACCAAGAGCCTATCGTTCGATTGGAATTCACCAATCAGTACACCGCGGCCATCGTTGTTAAGGCGGAAAACATCCCAGTCGAACCAAACCTTAATGCCCCCTAGGGTGCTACCAATTTTTTCCTTCACCTGAACCTTGTGAATGGCGTATCGGGTAAAAATATTTCCCTGCGACTGGCGCCCCTTAATGGCTATCTGGCTAAAGTCTAGCTCCATGATAAGGCTTCGCAGCCTTGGGCGAGGCTTTAAAAACACCTTAAGCACCTCGGCTTCGCCGTTGGGGTTGTAACTTAGGAAGATAACTTCCGACCCCTCAGTTCCCTTGGTGAGGTTGTATTCCTTATCGCGGGTTACTCCGGTTATGGCGCATCGCTTCATCATGATGGCACCATTGCGCCCATCGCGGTATAGCACGTTGTATATGGTGCGCGAGTCGTTGCGCTTAAACACCGAGATATGCTCTATGTTTTTTCCAAAGAATGCCTTTTCCGATACCTTGGTGATGATGTACTTGCCATTTTTCAGAATTACAATCACCTCATCTATGTCGGAGCACTCGCCAACAAACTCATCCTTTTTGAGGCTCGTGCCAAAGAAACCCTCTGCGCGATTTACGTATAGCTTCTCGTTGGCCACAACCACCTTGGTGGCCTCAATGGTGTCGAAGCTACGGATCTCGGTCTTGCGTTCGCGACCCTTGCCGTACTTCTTTTTAATTTGCTGAAAGTAGTTAATAGCATAGGCAACGATGTTGGCCAGATGGTTCTTCACCTCTTCCATCTCCTCCTCAAGCCCCTTTATCTGCTCGTTGGCCTTAAAGGCATCGTACTTTGAAATTCGCTTAATCTTAATCTCAGTTAGCTTGATGATATCATCGCGGGTAATCTCTCTCCTAAGCAAATTCTTGAATGGCTCCAATCCTCTGTCAATGGTTTCAATTACCGACTCCCACGTTTCGCACTCCTCAATGGAGATGTATATGCGGTTCTCGATAAAGATTTTCTCGAGCGACGACATGTGCCAGTTCTCCTCTAACTCGCTAAGTCTTATCTCCAGCTCGCGGGTAAGCAGGTGCTTAGTCCGCTCCACCGATGTGCGCAGAATCTCCTTAACCCCCATGAAGCGGGGTTTGTTGTCGAATATTATGCACGAGTTGGGCGATAGCGATATTTCGCAATCGGTAAAGGCGTATAGCGCATCTATGGTTTTGTCGGGCGAAATGTCGGGCGATAGGTGTATATGGATTTCCACGTCTTGGGCCGTGTTGTCGTCTATCTTTTTTATCTTGATTTTGCCCTTGTCGTTGGCCTTAAGTATGGAGTCGATAAGCGTAGTGGTGGTCTTGCTGAATGGAATGTCTTTTATCACCAACGTTTTACGATCCAGCTTCTCTATCTTAGCCCTAATCTTTACCGCTCCACCTCGTAGTCCGTCGTTGTATCGCGAGCAATCGATATAACCTCCGGTGGGGAAGTCGGGGTATAGCTCAAAGTCCTTTCCCTTTAGGTGTAGAATGGCGGCGTCAATTATCTCGTTGAAGTTGTGTGGTAATATCTTGGAGGCCAATCCAACGGCTATACCCTCAACACCTTGAGCAAGTAGCAAAGGGAACTTTAGGGGTAGGGTTACGGGTTCTTGGTTACGGCCATCGTAGGTGAGCATCCACTCTGTGGTTTTTGGATTGAATACCACATCGAGTGCAAATTTAGAGAGCCTAGCCTCAATGTAACGAGGTGCAGCTGCACCATCGCCAGTGAGGATGTTACCCCAGTTACCCTGCATATCGATAAGCAAGTCTTTTTGGCCAAGCTGCACCAGGGCATCGCCAATGGAGGCGTCGCCGTGGGGGTGGTACTGCATAGTGTAACCTATAATGTTGGCCACCTTATTGTAACGCCCATCGTCAAGCCGTTTCATGGAGTGAAGAATACGTCGTTGCACGGGTTTTAAGCCATCGTCGAGGTGAGGAACAGCCCGCTCGAGGATTACGTACGAGGCGTAATCGAGGAACCACTCCTTAAACATACCCGAAACCTGCACCTTTTTTGCACCATCGCCAGTTAACTTGGCTATTCGATTGTGCTCCTCTGTGGAGGTTTTTCGGGTGCCATCGCCATTCAGTAAATCTTCCGCTTCAAAATCGTCGAATTGCATTGTGTATGTTGCTATTTCTTACTAAGGTAAATAATTGTTAAACCACAGCCTCTTCCTCAATCTCTAACATCGACTCATCGGTGCTTACCATAGCTGCCTCATTCATCTCCTCCAGTAGGTCGCCTTCAATCTTTAGATTTTCGATGATGAACTCTTGCCTTTCGGGGGTGTTCTTGCCCATGTAAAACGAGAGCAGATCGGCTATGTGGTCTTGCGATGATATTCGAACGGGGTCGAGCCGGATGTCCTCTCCAATGAAGTTTACAAACTCATCGGGTGAGATTTCTCCCAATCCCTTAAAACGTGTTATCTCAGCAGTGCTTCCCAACTCCTTAAGGGCCTTGTCCTTTTCGTTTATGCTGTAGCAGTACTTTGTGGTTTTTTTGTTTCTAACCCTGAACAGGGGCGTTTGCAGTATGAACAGATGTTCCTGACGGATTAGGTCGGGGAAAAACTGAAGGAAGAACGTGATGAGCAGTAGGCGGATGTGCATACCGTCCACATCGGCATCGGTGGCAATCACCACCTTGTTGTAGCGGATATTCTCAATATCCTCCTCAATGTTAAGCGCTGCCTGTAGCAGGTTAAACTCCTCGTTCTCGTACACCACCTTTTTTGTGAGGCCGTAGCTGTTTAGGGGTTTCCCTCTAAGCGAGAACACGCCTTGGGTGTTCACATCACGGCTTTTGGTGATGGATCCGCTGGCCGAGTCTCCCTCGGTGATGAAGAGCATGGAGTTAACGTTTCGCTCATCCTTGTCGCCATAGTGAATACGGCAATCGCGCAACTTGCGGTTGTGTAGGTTGGCCTTTTTGGCACGCTCGCGGGCCAACTTTTGAATGCCCGATATTGCTTTGCGCTCCTTTTCCGATTCTAGTATCTTTCTCAGAATAGCATCAGCAACCTCGGAGTTTTTGTGCAGATAGTTATCGAGCGAGGTCTTTACAAAGTCGCTAATGAACTGACGTACCGATGGCCCGTTGGGTCCCATATCGCGGCTACCCAGCTTGGTCTTGGTTTGGCTCTCGAATACAGGCTCTTCAACCCTAATGCTAATGGCTGCAATTATTGAGGTGCGGATATCCGAAGCATCAAAATCTTTACGGTAAAACTCGCGAATGGTTTTCACAAATGCCTCGCGGAAAGCGGCAAGGTGGGTTCCCCCTTGCGTTGTGTGCTGCCCGTTTACAAAGGCGTAGTAGTCCTCGCCATAGCCAATCCCGTGGGTAATGGCTAGCTCAATATCTGGCCCCTTCAAATGAACAGGGGGGTATAGCTCCTTGCCCGAGAGCTGCTCGTTGAGCAGGTCGAGCAGGCCGTTCTTTGAAACAAAAGGGACTCCGTTGTACTTTATGGTAAGGCCAGTGTTTAGGTACGAGTAGTTTCGCACCATCGTCTCGATGTACTCGTTCTGGAAGTTGAATTCTCCAAACAGCGACTCATCGGGTAGGAACTCAACGTAAGTACCGTTTCTATCGTTTATGTTGTCAAAATCCTGCTCGCTAACTACCCTTCCGCAGCTATACTCCACCAGCTTCGATTTGCCCTCGCGGAAACTTTGAATGCGGAAATTGGTTGATAGGGCGTTAACCGCCTTTATACCAACGCCGTTTAGCCCAACCGATTTTTTGAAAACCTTGGAGTCGTACTTGGCACCTGTGTTCATTTTTGATGACACATCAACCAGCTTACCAAGCGGAATTCCTCGTCCGTAGTCGCGAACCGATACCTTATGTTCCGATATGTTTAGCTCAATGGTTCTTCCATTGCCCATCATATACTCATCCACTGAGTTGTCGAATACTTCCTTAAGAAGTACATAAATACCATCGTCGGGTTGTGTGCCATCGCCCAACTTACCCACATACATACCAGGGCGCAGGCGGATGTGCTCATTCCACTCCAGCGTTCTAATACTATCTTCCGAATACGTTCCGTCCATCATATGCTACTATCTCCTAATTAACCCACAAAAATAGGAATAAAAATCGCCTTTCAGAAAATTCTTTATCAACAGGAAATGAACAGGGTAGGAGGGGTTTGGGTGGGTTAACATCTTGGAAAAAAATGGTTTGGCAATTAAATTTTTCAGTTGATTTTTCAGATACTTTTTTATCAACAATGCATTGCGAGCGGATATGTCGCTTTTGTAAGTAAAATAATATCAAAAAGATAAGGCCGTTGGGTTGACCTTATCTTTTTTTTCATGAGATTATTCAATGCTCTCATACATCAATCGTTCAATATCGAGTTTTGCTGTTTTAGTTTTACGTGAGTGGAATATTCTGAAAACCACGGGAACCACAATTAGCGTGAGTAGAGTCGATAGCGCCATACCACCAATAATTACCCAAGCCATACCGTTGCGTAGTTCGGCTCCCGATCCTGTAGCGAGGGCAACGGGTAGCATACCAACTATGGTTGAAATGGCTGTCATTAATATTGGTCGGGTTCGAATTTTAACTGCACCCAACAAGGCTTCGTCGGCTGTTTTGCCTTGGCTGATGGCTTCGTTGGCAAAGTCGACCAAAAGGATGGCGTTTTTGGCCACTAGGCCAATAAGCATAACAAGGCCTAGCATGGCGTAAATACTCATGGCTGTATTGGTGAGCGCTAAGGCCAGAACGGCTCCCAGTATGGAAAGTGGTATGGAGAACATCACCACCAGCGGGTCGGTCCAGTCGTTGTAAAGCACTACCAGGGTTAGGTAGATGAGCACAATTGACAGTAGCAGTGCGGCTGTTAGCACACTCATGGAGTCGGCCATCGACTTTAAATCGCCGGTTGCCTCAATTCTTACTCCTTTGGGAATTCCCATGGCATTGATATCGGCTAAAAACTGTGATGAAACAGTTCCTGAAGTGGTTCCAAGCACTTGTGAGCGAATGGTAACTGAACTATTTCGGTTGTATCGCTCCAATTTATTCGGTCCAGTGCTAAGGTTGATGTCAGCAAATTGGTCGAGCCTAATTGATTCGCCGCGGCTGTTCACAAAGGTTAACCCCTCCACATTACCTGTTTGCTGGCGATATATCCTATCGGCTCTTATGTTGATATCGTACTCGTAGTTGCCCTCGGTGTATTTAAGCGTATTGTTCCCTTGGAAAACGGTTTGCATCGTAAGCCCAACGTTGTCCATAGTTAAACCAAGTGCTGACATTTTATCGCGATTTACCACCACTGAAATTTCGGGTGTGCCGGTTTCCACCGAAAGCTCTTGCTGCATTGTTCCTGGTATGCTGCGCATTACCTCCAGGGCTCGCTCGGCAAAAATCATCAGCGTGTCGGGATTTGTTCCGCTAATTACATATTCTACAGCTGCTTTCGATGCCTCACCGGTTAGGGCAACGTTAAATATTTTTACTTTGGCGTCCATCAAATAGTCGGAGAGAGGTTGCTGGATAAATGTAATATACTCACTGGTCTCGATGGTGCGTTCATTGCGGGGTACTAGCTCAATATTCATTTCGGCTAGGTAGGCTGTTCCTCTTGTGCTTTGGGTGTTATCGCTTATCGATCCAACCGTTGTAATCACATTCTGGACAATTGGCTGTGAGCGCATCCAGTCCTCGGCTCTGCGAACAAGTGCGTTTGACTCCTCAATGGAGATGTCCTTTGGCATCTCGAGTTGCACCATAAACTCGCCTCTATCGACATTTGGTAGAAATTCAAACCCGATGTATCCTAATGGGAAAAGCGAGAATACAGCAATGGCAATGGAGGTTACAATTAGCCCAACCCACCGCTTATGCATTAACGACCACGATAGGATATTCGAAATCCATAGGCTAAATCTCTCAATAAGTTTTTCAAACCCAACTAATACATTTTTAAAGATCCCTTTGCCCGATAAGTTTTCGGCCTTGGCGAAACGCGAGGTTAGCATAGGTGTTAGTGTGAGTGCTGCCAGAGTGCTAATAATTGTGGCTATTACAATTACAAGTGAGAATTGGCGTAGGATATCCGATACCAACGTGTCGGTAAGGGCCACAGGAAGGAAAACCACTACGAGAACAACTGTAGTGGAGATCACAACAAACCCAATCTCCTTCATAGCATCGTACGAGGCACGGATGCGGTTCTTGCCCATCTCGATATGGCGATACACGTTCTCGATCACCACAATGGCATCGTCAACCAGCACGCCAATTACGAGCGAAAGCCCCAGCAGCGACATGAGGTTAAGCGTGAAATCCAGTAGCTGCATGCCAATAAAAGTGGCAATTAGCGAAACGGGAACCACTGTCATAACAATTAGCGCATTGCGAAAGCTGTGCAGGAAAAACAGCATCACCAGGGTAACCAGTAGAACAATCAGTAGCAAGTCGTTAATAACTGAGTTGATTGACTGGCGGGTGAAGTCGGTTGAATCCTGTGCAATCTCCATACTTAGGCCTTCGTCAACAAATTCCCTCTCCAGTTCAGCAATACGTTTGCAAACCATATCGCTCACCTCAATGGCGTTGGCGTCGCCCTGCTTGAGTAGGTTCACCAGCACGGCCTCCTCTCCATTTACCCGGGCAAGGGAGGCGGGGTCTTTTATGGCATCCGAAATCTCTGCCAAATCTTCAAGTCTAATTTGGCTGCCCGTTGGTAGGGTTGTAATTACTAGGTTTCGAATCTGCTCAATGCTTTCGAGTTTGCCCGATAAGCGGACAATGGTAGAGGTTTCTGCACCTCGTAAATTCCCTGTTGGGAAATCGAGGTTTGAGGCTCTGATTAGACCTTGAATTTGAATTGGGGTGATGCCCAAAGCCCGCATCTTATCCGTATCCAGATTAACCTGAATTTCGCGGGCCTGCCCACCCAGCAGGCTGACCTTGGCAACCCCTTTTATGCTGTTGATGTCGGGCAGTATCCGCTTGTCCATCAAGTCGTAAAAGGCCGTGGCCTCAAGGTTTGAGGTGGCTGCAATGGTGATGATGGGCTTGTCGTCGACAGTTACCTTATTGATGGTAGGCGATAGGATATCGCGTGGTAGCTCCATCATCTTTGATGATATAAGGTTTTGCGCGTTGGTTATGGACTTGTCGATATCGGTTCCGTAGTTGAAAAGCACGAATAGCATCGACATCCCCTCAAAGGAGTAAGACTGTATTTGGTCAATCCCCTCCATACTCGATAGGGCATCCTCGAGTTTGCGGGTTAGCGAGTTCTCCACCTCTAGAGGCGATGCGCCGGGGTACACTACCTGCACATTAATCATAGGCGGGGTGAACTTGGGCATCAGCTCTGCGCTTAGGTTGCGAAACCCTAGGTAGCCGAGAATGGTTAGTACGGCAAATAGTACAATTACGTATATTGGCCGCTTTATTGATATTTCGGATATTTTCATCGCTTGGGCTATTTTCTGTTAACCACTTTTACACCATTGGCCACATTAATTTGTCCGGCCACCACAATGCTGTCGCCTACCTGGAGGCCTTGAGTTACCTCAACTCTTGATCCTACCATCTCGCCAATGGTTACATCGCGATGCTGTGCAATACCATTGTTAACAACGAATACGCTGGCCGATTTAACGCTGCCGCTCACGGCATTTCGGGGGATAAGTATGCCTTGGCGTTGGGTGTTCGACTCGAAATGGGCCGTAACGTACATCCCTGCCAGTAGACCCCTCTTATTTTTGATGATGATTTCGATGGGGTAGCTGAGTCCTCCGCCCGAATTTTTTCCTACAAACGATATTTTACCTTCAAATGATTGGTTGGGGAATGCATTGCTTTTTATAGAAACTACTTGTCCTTTGCTAATTCGGAGCACTTGCGATTCGGTTACATTGCATCGCAGCTTAAGCTGTGAGTCATCAACAATATCAAAAAGCCTAGCGCCGGGGTTTAGGTATGCGCCCACTTCAACGTAACGCTCATTTATGTATCCTGCCATGGGCGATTTAACAGTTGCATCAGCCAGCCTACGCTTGCTTGTTAGGTAACGACTTTCGGCTGCAATAAGTTGTGTGCGCATATTGTCGAGCTGCTGAGCCGTAACGCCACCGCCCTCCTTGGCCTTTTCGAATCGTTCGTAGTCGGTTTCTAGAGCTTTGAACGATGCTTCGCTGGCTAGGTAATCGGCACGGAGCATCTCATCATCAACATTGATAAGAGTTTGTCCCTTCTGCACCCAGTCTCCTTTATCTACAATAATATTTACAATTCTGCCCGATACATCCGAAACGTAGGCTAGCTCCCTTATGGGTTCAAGCGTTCCGTTGGATGAAAATTCGGTGGTGAATGTATCCTCCCCAACCACATCTATTTGTACTGGCACAGCGGTTGATACCACGGAGGCCAGCTCGGTTTTCTGCTGGTTTGTTCTTTTGTTCATTCTAAGAACTAGGACTATGGCGGTAAGTATGGCCAGAATCACGAGTATGTTAATCGCTCTTTTCATATTCGGTAGTTGTTTTGGCTATTTAACAATTTTTTTAATTGTGCCGTTTGCCTTACGCAGCTCGATGTATGCGGTCATATGCTTGCTTAGTGCATCGGCGTAGCTAATTTGCGATTGGACTAGTGACGAGTTGGCGTTGAGCACATCGGACATTGAGGCCAATCCCTGCTGGTAATTCTCCTCGGTAATTCGGAAAACCTCAGCAGCCAGCTCCATATTCTGGCGTTGGGCATCGATGGTTTGCCTGCTATCGCTTAGCTTGAGCAGTGCATTTTGGTAGGCCATGGTGAGTGACTGGCCAACGGATTGCTCATCCTCTCTGAGCTTCATCAGCTCAATTTGTGCGCCCTTCAGCTTGGCGTTCTTCGACATTCCAGCAAAAATCGGAATCCGAAGGTTTAGCCCTACTACTGATGTAGGGTAGGAGTAGCTGTCGTCGCTCCCAAAGAGTTTGTCGCCAAGTAGGTTGTACTGGTAGTTCACTCCCAGCATAAGCGAGGGCAGCAGCTCGCTTTTAACAGATTTTACCTGCAGATAGCCAATTTTATGCTGTTGCTGAATTAGCTGAAAGGGGATCAGCTGTGTTAGCTCAAAGCCTTGCAGCTGTGGCATTTCTACCTTTTGCTCAAAGACAGCAAGGTCTATTTCTTCAATCTCAATGGGTTGGTTCATATCCATCCCCATTTGCAGCTTGAGTAGGTTTTTTTGGATATCAATGGCATTTTCGATTGCGCTCTGCTGGGTTGAAAGGTTTACACGGTTTACCTTTAGCCTATCTAAATCAACCTTTTTCACAAGCCCATTCTGGTAGTTCGATTCCATGGTTACAAGCATCCTGTCGATTAGTTTGATGCTCTGCTTGAACTGCTCAGCTGCGTAAGCTGTTGATTGTACCGCATAGAAAATGCTTGCGGTTTGAGCTATAACCTCCTCTTCCTTCGACTCAATGCCTAGTGTGGCCATACTTTCGGCAGTTTTTGCAATTTCCAGCGTACTGAAAAGCGTAAAGTTGAGTATTTGCTGGTTAAGCGTTGCGCCCACTCCGGCCGAGTAGTTGGTGCCCATCTCAATGGTCATGTATTTCGATGCATTGGGATCCTGCATGTTGGGGGGCAGCATGTCGTTCACAAAGTTGGGCATTACAAACTGAGCTTTTTTCAGATTGTAGTTTAAGCTACCCGAACCACTTATTTGTGGCAGCAGGCTCCCCATAATCTCTCGGCGCGACTCAAAGCTTTTTTCCAGTTCAAGCTTCGACTTCTTTAGGTTACTGTTGTTCTCCAGCGCATAGTCGATACACCTTTGCAGGTTGAATATTTCCTGAGCTTCAACCTGCAAAGAGGCGAGTACACTCAGGAATAGTATGATAGCTATTTTGGTTCGCATTATATGGATGGTTTTGGTTACAGAAGTAATCGTCCCTTATCGGTGACCAACCCCTTGAGATGATACTCAAGGACGGTTTCGAAATAGTTAGAGGTTGAAAAATCGTTATTGCTAAGTACAGAGTGGAAATAGAATCCAAATACCGAATGGCTTATGTACTGGCTAATAAATGAAACATCGAGCTGCCGATTATAAATGCCTTCACCAATTCCTTTCTCAATGTTTGCCATCATTCTTTGCTTAAAGAAATCGATATCGGAGGCGTGGCTTGAGTATACCATATCGGGGTAAAGCCGTTGCATATCGTGAATAAAAAGCGGCGAAAGTTGTATGAAAACTGCCTTTAGCCCTTTGAAACCTTCGCGTAAACACTCAATTGCATTCTTTGTCGGGTCGGTTAGCACATCCATCTTCTGGTTCAATTCCGAAAACATGCTTCGCATACAAGCCGAGTGCAGATCCTCCTTTGAGCTAAAGTGGTTGTATAAAGTTTTTTTTGATATTGACATTTTAACTGCCAAGTCGTCGAGCGAAAGCTTTAACCCTTCCTGCTTGAAGATTTGTATCGCCTTTTGTATGTACTTGGTTTTAATGCTACTCATTGCAAGTTGTGTTTTTTATAACACAAAGATAAATACAATAATTACACTATTAGCATATAAAAAGTGAAAATGTTTTAAAATACCAAAGATTTTAATATTGGAATAATAGCTAAAAAGCGCTTTGTTAATAATAGTTTGGTTAACAAGAGTTAATGGGGGGGTGTTGTAGCGGGTTTAATCTATAAGTTTGACACTAGTGTCCGACTAAGTTTTTTTTAAAATGATAATAATGTAATAGATTTCTCGCTTCGCTCGAAATGACAGGCTGTTACGCTGTATGGGGTGAGGGGGTGAAGGCGGCGTAGCCGCCTTCACCCCCTCACCCCCTCACCCCCTTAGACATCTTGAAAGTACTGTCATTTCGAGCGAAGCGAGAAATCTATATTTATTAGTCGGTCAGTAGTATAAATTTGATTAAAAAAGTTGAAATCAGCATATTTAATAGTCCTATTGCTTTTGGCAAGCTATGCAAACTCACAGCATAACGATGATAAGGAAGGATGGAAAGCCTTTCAACTACTTGACTCGGTTACGCACCTACCCGTTCCCCACGCCCATATTATGTTACTAGCTAAAGGGCAGGGTACAATATCGAACGAGAAGGGATTGTTTAGAGTTTCTGCTGGGCGAGCAGATACGCTAATAATTTCGGCAGTTGGATACCAACGATTACATTTTAAATGCGATGAGCATATTGAAGGTGCAGGTGAAGTCTATGCTATTTACCTACAGCCCGAGTCATATTCTATTGACTCGGTAGCTATAGTTCGTTACAAATCTTACTATAACTTCATAAAGGATGTGGCGACTCGGGAAATCCCCTTAACCGAAGAGGAGCAACGAGTTGAAAAACTCACCCAAGTAATTAACGATGTGAATACCGACTCGCTTATAATGCCAGTACAATATCCCTATGAGGTACAGTATCTTAAAATTGCGAGCAAAACACTATATTTTGGAGAGGATTGGTACTCGAAGCAGCGAAAAAAGATAAATCGAAAGATAAGGAGTGATCAAAAAATGAGACCTATTTATGAGATTATATCAGCAGAAGGAATAGAACGTCTAACAGGCTTACAGCAGGAACAGGCTATTGAGTTCTTGGTGTTTTGTAATTTCTCAAATAGGTTTCTTGAGAATTCAACCGAATACGAGGTGGCCAAAGCTGTGCTCGAAAAGCTTGAGGAGTATAAGAAAGTTATCGCTGCCCAATCCTACTAAATTCCCATTTTAGGCTAAAAATATTTGAGTAGCGCGAGAACCCAACGCTACCCACATTGGTTAGGGCATAATCTAAAGATATCCCCCTAAATCGAATCCCAAGGCCTAGGTTTGGTTGCACTATAAGTGCAGTTTTATCGTCGAACTCGGTTACCCGTTGTAGGTTGTTTACTCCAGCCCTAACGAATATCAAATCGATATATCCAACCTCTATGCCTACGCGTGGTTCAATGCTGGCAAACGATGTGGTGAGCGGCGTGTTGCGCTGACCATCGAAGTAGAATACACCGTTAAATTCTGTGGTTAGGTTTATATCATTTCTAATATCAAATGAGCGCGCAACACCCACTGTTAGCTGTGGTAGGGTTATCTCGAGGCTATTGTTGGGGGCACGGTTAAAGGTGCTGTCGCCAATGGTTATCTCTAGCTCATCGGAATTGAAACTCCAGATATTTACAGTTGTGCTCACATCCCTAAAGTTTGCTCCGAATTGCCACCCATTGCGTTGGTACTGGGCAGCCACATCAACACCAAATCCCCAGGCATTGGCAAACTTACCCACATTGCGGTATATTATTTTGGCGTTGCCGCCAACGGTTAGCCCTTCGATGGGTAGCCTGCGGGCGTAGGAGAGGAGGAAGGCGTAATCGGCCACAGAGAATAGCTTTAGCCTGTCGTAGCTGAAGTTACCATCGGAATCAATTAGGTCGGTGGTGTTGGGAATATCATCAACCCCAAAGCGAATGGCAGTAAAAGCAAGGGCCGATAGCGTGTCGGGTTTATGGGCAAAGCCCATATGGTTGTAGCTGGCCATACCGGCAAAGTAGCTGGCGTGCATGGCGCCCAACTCGTAGGTGTTTTGTATGCCTGTAAGCCCTGCCGGGTTCCAGTAGGCCGCCTCCACATCGGAGCTGGTGGCCACACCCGTGTTGCCCATAGCCATCCATTTGGCCCCCACACCGATATTCAGAAAATCGTTGCTGTACTTGGCTGTTTGGGCAAAGGATAGGGCATAGACAAGTTGAATTAAAGCTGTTATGGAGAGAAATCTTTTCATTAAAAGCAGATTAGCCTTTCAACTACTTCTTTTAAATGTCGTGTTAACTCAACAAAGTAATTAGTTTCGCTATGGCTGGGGATGAAGAAGTCATCTGGATATCTTATGGTTACGCCAAATTCGGATAGTTCTTTAAGATCAATATCATTAAATGAATTGTTGTCAACACTGGAACATTCGGCTAAAAGATAATCGAGATCGTGAGTTCTAGGAAAGTCTACACCTTTATATGTGAGGAAAGCTTTTAGATATTTCTCAACTGCTTGATGAGCGTGAAAGCAAATAGTACTTGCGTATTGTTCAATGTTAACCGATGCAAGGTGCTCGCAAACTGCAAAATCCTCGTTAGCCCTAAAAATCCACTTTTCAATATAGTCTTTTATATCTTGGTTCATAAGGTAACCCCTTCGCGCATAATCATTTTAATAATATGCCCAGGTATCTGTTTTTTACTTTTAAGCTCCTCCTCGCTTTGTATCAAAATATCACTGCGGATTCCACTGGCGAGTAACTTTTTTCGAATGGAAGTTCGGACAGAGATTTTTTCACGAATTGATATAGAGTTTGGCACTACAACTAGTAAGTCATAATCGCTTTGCTCGTCAGCATCGTTTCTGGCGCGTGAGCCAAAAAGTAGTATTCTTGAAAAAGGTATTACTTCCTTAACTTTTTCCTTAACTAGCGTGCTTATAGCATCCATAACACATCTAAATTAGCTTAGCCCAAAGTTACAACATAATTGCAAAAAGGAGTTGAAAAACAGTTTTGATGACCCGCTTTTTATTATCTGTCTTCCAAATAACTTACATTTGCCCTAATTATTGCACTAAATCATCGATACTATGAGCCTACCCAATCCGCTAAAGCATATACCCAATACCCTTACGCTAGCCAATCTTCTTCTTGGTTGTTTGTCAATTGTCTCTGCGTTTGAGGGTAGTCTGCTGTTGGCCGCATACCTAATTATTATTGCTACTGTTTTCGATTTTCTCGATGGGTTCTCGGCACGCCTGCTCAAGGCATACTCGCCTATGGGTAAAGAACTCGATTCGCTCTCCGACTTGGTTAGCTTTGGCGTGGCGCCATCGGTAATTGTTTTTCATCTTTTAAAAGATGCATTGGGAGATACTGCTGCAGGTGGCTTTACAGGTGGGCAGGCTTTGCTTGTAATACCCTTTTTAATTGCTCTTTTCTCGGCGCTCCGTTTGGCCAAATTTAATATCGATACACGGCAAACCACTTCGTTTATTGGGCTGCCTACCCCAGCCAATGCTCTTTTTATTGTTGGTATTGTGCTTGGATTAAACAGTTCACGTAGTGATTGGTTTGGGTATTTTACCAACTCGCCAGTAGCAATAATCGTTATGGTACTAGTGCTATCGGCGTTGTTGTTGTCACCAATTCCTATGTTCTCGCTAAAGATTAAGAGTTTTGATTTAAAAAAAATATGGAAGCAGCTAGTTCTAGTATTGTTAGCGATAATGGCAATTGTTTTTCTAGGCTTAGCTTCCCTTTCAATAGTTATACTATGCTATATTCTGATATCGTTACTTACAGTGTCATTTAAAGAGTAGTTGTATTTTTACTTTGGTTTTTGTTAATAACTTTTTGGAGATGAGGGTTTATATGCACTAAATATTATCTACTTTTGAATCCCGGTTAATCCATTTCTTTCGTATTGAAAGAAATCCTAAATACTCCAACAATGACCGGGAAAAACAGCCAGTCCAACCTTCTCTCAGGCAGTCCCAAGCAGTCAATTCGTCTCGTTTTGCACGATGGAACAACTTTCGTTGGCCAGTCGTTTGGCTTTAACCAAAGCGCTGCGGGCGAGGTGGTTTTCAATACTGCCATGTCGGGATATCCCGAGAGTCTGACCGACCCCTCGTACCGAGGACAAATTCTGGTGCTCACCTATCCAATGGTGGGCAACTATGGCGTTCCGCCTATGGTGCGAGAGCGCGATGTGCTTAAGTATTTCGAGTCGGAAAATATCCACATTAAGGGGCTCGTCGTATCGGAGTACTCAGCCGAGGCAAGCCACTGGAACTCGTGGAAAACACTTTCGCAGTGGTTAATCGAGAATAAAATTCCTGCCATTTCGGGTGTCGATACCCGAGCACTTACAGCATACATCCGCGAAAAGGGTGTGATGGCGGGCAAGATTTTGGTTGGTAATGAGGGCCTCGAATTTGAGGATACGGACTCCATTAACCTTGTGGAGCAGGTAAGCACAAAGGAGGTAATAACCTACGGAAGCGGAAAGTATAGGATTGTGATGGTGGACTGTGGTGTAAAGACCAACATAATACGCCGATTACTTTTAAGAGATACTACTGTAATTAGGGTTCCCTGGGATTATAATTTCATGGATTTGGAGTACGATGGACTCTTTATCTCCAATGGCCCAGGCGATCCAAAGATGCTTAAATCCACCATTGAACATCTATCCAAAGCGATAAACGACGACAAGCCCATATTTGGCATTTGCCTTGGGAATCAGTTGCTAGCCCTAGCAGCTGGAGGCAATACCTACAAGCTGAAGTATGGTCACCGCAGTCATAACCAACCAGTAAGAATGCTTACTAGCAACCTTTGCTATATCACATCGCAGAACCACGGGTTTGCCACCGATATGAAAACCCTTGACGACAATTGGGAGGAGCTTTTTGTCAACCTGAACGACCAAACCAACGAGGGCATAAGGCATAAGTCAAAACCTATCTTCTCAACGCAGTTTCACCCCGAGGCATCGAGCGGTCCAACCGACACCGATTTTCTTTTCGATGATTTTGTTGAACTCATAAAAAACTCAAAGCGATGAAAGCCAAGCATAAATTGAAAAAAGTTCTGGTTATTGGTTCGGGTGCGCTAAAGATTGGCGAGGCGGGTGAGTTCGACTATTCCGGGTCTCAAGCCTTAAAAGCGCTGAAAGAGGAAGGTATAACCACAGTGCTTATCAACCCAAACATTGCCACGGTACAAACCTCCGAAGGAGTAGCCGACAAGATCTACTTTCTCCCTGTTACGCCATTCTATGTCGAGAAAGTTATAAAGAAGGAGAAACCGCAGGGAATCCTTTTGGCCTTTGGTGGTCAAACTGCGCTCAACTGTGGCGTGAGCCTTTTTAAGTCGGGAGCACTGGCCAAGCACAAGGTTGAGGTGCTGGGAACACCCGTTGAGGCCATTATGAATACCGAGGATAGGGATCTTTTTGTAAAAAAGTTGGATGAGATTGGCGTGAAGACTATCCAAAGCCTTGCGGTGGAGAATGTGAATGATGCCAAGAAAGCAGCAGCAAATCTAGGTTATCCTGTGATTATTAGGGCCGCATATACGCTTGGAGGGCAGGGGAGCGGTTTTGCCGATAACGAGCAGCAGTTAGAGCAGATGGCCATAAAGGCCTTTGCTTATGCCCCGCAGATACTGGTTGAAAAATCGCTTAAGGGATGGAAGGAGGTGGAGTACGAGGTGGTGCGCGATTGCCACAGCAACTGCATCACGGTATGCAATATGGAGAACTTCGATCCGCTTGGCATACATACTGGCGAGAGCATTGTGGTGGCGCCATCGCAAACCCTATCGAATAGCGAGTACCATAAGCTGCGCGAGATTGCCATAAAGATTGTACGTCATATTGGCGTGGTGGGCGAGTGCAACGTGCAGTATGCGCTCGATCCGCAATCGGAGGATTACAGGGTGATTGAGGTAAATGCTCGCCTTTCGCGCTCAAGTGCTCTGGCATCGAAGGCAACAGGTTACCCCTTGGCTTTTATAGCTGCTAAGCTTGCGCTTGGATATGGGCTTTTCGAACTGAAAAACTCTGTTACTCAAACCACACCTGCTTTCTTTGAACCCGCCCTCGATTACGTGGTTTGCAAAATCCCACGCTGGGATTTGGGTAAGTTCAAGGGCGTATCGAAGGAAATTGGTAGCAGCATGAAGAGCGTGGGCGAGGTGATGGCCATTGGTCGGAACTTCGAGGAGGCCTTGCAAAAGGGACTGCGAATGATTGGCCAAGGAATGCATGGGTTTGTCGAGAATCGCGAGTTAGACGTTGAGGATAGAATGGAGATTGAGAGCCAGCTGGCAAACCCAACCGATATGAGAGTTTTTTCCATATCGATGGCGCTTAGGCACAACTTTACGGTTGATGAGATTCACGATTTGACCAAAATCGATAGGTGGTTTCTGTATAAGTTGAAAAATATCACCGATATTCACTCGAATATTTTGGCCTATAGTAAAGTTGAAAGCATTCCTGTAGGGATGTTGGCCGATGCAAAGAGAGCAGGATTTTCCGATTTCCAGATTGCCCGAGCACTAAGCGCAAATGCCAATATCGACCCAACCAAATACTCACTAAAAATTCGTGAATACAGGAAATCTGTTGGTATTCTCCCTGTTGTGAAGCAGATTGATACCTTGGCCGCCGAGTTCCCTGCCCAAACAAACTACTTATACTTAACCTATCACGGGTCATCCAGCGATTCCATTGGTAAGGATATCCGGGAATCGGTAATTGTGCTTGGCTCAGGAGCCTATCGTATTGGCAGTAGCGTGGAGTTCGACTGGTGTAGCGTGAATGCCGTGGATACCATTCGCAAGAAGGGCTACCGATCGGTAATGATAAACTACAACCCCGAAACCGTAAGCACCGACTACGATGTGTGCGATGCCCTTTACTTCGACGAACTATCGTACGAGCGTGTGATGGATATTGTTGAGTTGGAATCGCCTATGGGTGTTATTGTATCCACAGGTGGGCAAATTCCCAATAATTTGGCTATGCGATTGCATCAGGCCAACGTAAAGATTTTGGGCACCACACCCGAATCAATTGATATGGCTGAGGATAGATTTAAGTTCTCCACGCTACTCGATTCCATTGATGTTGATCAGCCTCGCTGGATGGAACTTACTTCGATGAAAGAGGTTCATACTTTCACCCGTCAAGTTGGATTTCCTGTGCTGGTGCGACCTTCGTATGTGCTGTCGGGCGCTGCAATGAATGTGGTTTCGAACCCTGAGGAGTTGGAGCATTTTCTGCAGCTGGCAGCTAATGTATCAAAACAACACCCGGTTGTAGTCTCTGAATTTATTGAGAATGCTAAGGAGCTGGAGTTCGATGCGGTGGCAAAGAATGGTGAGATAATTGTTTACGCCATATCGGAGCATGTGGAGTTTGCCGGGGTGCACTCGGGTGATGCCACCATTGTTTTCCCACCTCAAAAACTGTATATTGAAACGACTCGAAGGGTAAAGCGGATTGCCCGAAAAATAGCCCAAGGTCTTAAAATTAGTGGCCCGTTCAACATCCAGTTTTTGGCTCGCGATAACGACATTAAGGTGATTGAGTGCAACCTTCGCGCTTCGCGCAGCTTCCCATTTGTTTCGAAGGTTTTGAAGTGCAACTTTATTGAGATTGCCACTCGAGTTATGCTTGGCGAGGATGTTGAAAAACCCGAAAAATCACTTTTCGAGCTGGATTATGTTGGAGTGAAGGCATCGCAGTTCTCGTTTACCCGACTACAGAAAGCCGATCCCGTGCTAGGTGTTGAGATGGCTTCAACCGGCGAGGTTGGCTGTTTAGGCGATGACTACTATGAGGCAATCCTAAATGCAATGCTGTCGGTGGGTTATCGTATACCCGAAAAGAATATTCTGCTATCAACCGGAACACCTCGCGATAAGCTGGAACTGCTTAAGAGCGCACGAATGCTGCACGAGCGAGGCTTTAATCTTTTTGGCACAAAGGGAACTCAGCATTTTCTTGAAGAAAACGAAATTCCCTGCACCCATCTCCATTGGCCCGACGAGAATATGTCACCAAATACATTGGAGTACCTAAGAACCAAGAGGATTGATCTGGTAATAAATATTCCCAAAAACCTTTCGAGGGGAGAATTGTACAACGATTACCATATTCGCAGGGCTGCTATCGACTACAATATTCCTCTGATAACCAACGCTCGGCTTGCCTCGGCATTTGTTTATGCAATTTGTCGTTATGGATACGACGATTTGGTGGTTAAGAGTTGGGATGAGTATAACTAGGGTTGATTTAACCTGCATATAGCAGGATTGAATGACTGGGGTTTGTCTTTTTAAAAATAAGCGATGCAGAGACAATCCCTGCATCGCTTAATTGTAGACTTGGATGGCGGAATATTAATTTTTAACCACCCTCAGAGTTTTTAATTCCTGCCCATTCTGCATAATGCGGATAAAGTATATGGCAGAACCCATTTCGTTGAACTGAACTTGGGTTGGGCTCTCGATAATTTCACCACTTTTTACTGCCCGACCATTTATATCGAATACTGCATAGTGCATATTGGTGATCTCACCAATAATTTCGATGTTTATGTAATCATGCGTAGGGTTTGGGTAGGCCGAGATGGTAACATCAAGGTTTGGGGTTTCCTTTACCGATGTTAGCCCCAGCCTGCCTTGCTGGAATCCCTGTGTGATGATGTAGTCACCAGCTTTTAGGGTTTCCGTAGCCACCTCGCCAAGGCTCCAGCTGATGGAGCCAGCGGAGCCCTGGTGGTATGCTCCACCAGAGACCACTGCTTGTAATTCTTGCGCCATCAACATTTGCGACGAAGTAAGGATTAACCCTAAGCCGAACGTGATATTTAGAAACCATTTTATCATAACGTTTCTTTTTTAAGGGTTAACCAACGATTCAAGAACAACGGTAAATTTGATATGCCCAGGCTCAACAATATCACTGCTGTATTTATCAACAGGGTATTCATTGCTAAGATTAGTAAATCCTTCCTTCTCAATAAGTAAGCTGTAATTTGAGGCTTCAGGAACACCGAGGAATGTAACCTCACCTTGCTGTTCGTTAAAGTCAGGATCGCCTGTGTATTTTACCGAATGGTATAGCGCATTATTAAACGTTACCTTAGCGTCGTTAAGCGGTTTGCCCTCATCGTTTGTAACTAGTATTGTTACTTTATACTCCGATGGGAAATTCTTCAGGGTAATTGTTACGGTTTGGTTGTCTTCGTTTACCACATTTATTGTCCCAGTTTGTTGTGGGAACAACCCTTCTGTCTCGGTTGAATAGGTCCATGTACCAAACCCAACATTGTATACTTCCGCCTTCCCATCATATGCGTCAGCATATAGGGTGTTAGTTCCATCTGTAAGTTGAATTCCAACCCATTCTAAATACGGAGTTCCAGCGGGTGAAAGTATTATAAATGTAATTTTTTGACTTTCAATCATAGTTACATTAACGTATTGAATGGCTGGGGTTTCGGTAACAGTTATGCTGCCGCCAGTGTTTTCGTAACCTTCAGAGTAGGATTCAACCATATAATCATAAGTTGCTGGAGGAAGGAAGAAACTTGCTTTACCATCGGGACGAGTGTAGGCACCATTAAACTCTATTATTGAAACGTAAACGTCGTTAACGGGTTGACCATACTGGTTTGTAATGGTAAATACTACTTTTGGAGATGTGGCTTTTGCCAACTCAACATCTAAGGTTTGATCACCCATTAAAGTATATTCAGAGTAAACCATATCTTCATATCCTTCTGCCTCAATGCGAATCTCCATATAGCCATCTGCTAGGAGTAGGCTATGGGTGCTAAGCGGACCACTTGTTATTGGAGTTTGAGCCTCTTGAGGCCAAACGGTAACCATTGCACTTAGCGGTGCACCTACATCATCAGTTACATTAATTGTAAGCTTGGTTGCCTTAAGGGTTTTGAACTCCTTGGCCACACCATACCCTGTAAGTTTATCGCCATTGGTGGCAAAAGCCAATGCTTTGTATATGGTGTTTGGCGATAGGTTGTATATGCTTACACCGAGGCTTAACTCTTCTTCAGAATTAACAGTAACTACACCACCATCGGAGGGGTTAAGCGAGGATGCAGCGGCAAGCGTGGGTTGTTGCATCGACGATTTATAGTACAATATCCCCATGGTAGATATCTTCGAACTACCTTGATTTACAATCGAACCTCCAATAAACGCTGATGTTTGCTGAATGTTGGTTATTAGGTTGGTTGTAACCTCTGGCTTGGTTGCAAGGGTTGTTGCTACGTAAGTGCCTTGCTCCGAGATGGAGAATAGCTCGTTAGGCTCGTAATTCACATCTAACCCAGAAACGCTAAAGCCGATGGGTAGGCTGTTTTTGCTAGGCGATGGCTTAACGTACACATCGGTACGCTCAGGAACCACAGTAAACACATCGTATGTGCCAGTGCTTTTTGTTGTGGTTCGACCCGAGATGGCAAAACCGCCCTTGGTCTTTGTGGTTGTTTCCTCTACAAATACTTGGGTTAGGCTTGGGGTAACAGTTAATATATCTGCTTCACCTTCTTTGGTTGTTGTACGGCCCGAGATGGCAAAACCGCCCTTGGTTTTGGTGGTGGGTTCGTCAACATAAATTTGGGTAAGCTCTGGGGTTACCGTAAGTATCTCCTGGGTTCCCTTGGTGGTTGTTTTGCCGCTAATGGCAAATGCGCCCTTAGTTTTGGCGCCACTAGTTTCATCTATAAGAATCTCAACGCCATTCTCGTAAACGGCAAAAACGGTTTCACCCTTAGAGTTTTTTACTTGGAAAATGGGAACCTCTTCGCTGTTGGTGCCATCGGATACAACTTGCAATGTTCCGCTTATTGTTGCGTTTCCCCCATCGCCCTCAATGGTTTTGCTAGAGAAGGCAAAGTTGGCATATGGTACTGAGAGCAGCTGGGTTACGCCCATTGTTTGGTAGCTACTTCCACCGTTCAGGTCGAGTCCAACCTTTAGGTAGTAGTTTGCAGTAGACCAGTTGATTGCTGAGTAGTCGCCACTTTTCGATTTGCCTTGTCCCAGTATTACGTTTACAAGACCAAATTCATTGGTAGTGGGGGTGAATGTTTCGGAGTAAACCGAGGTGCCGGAAGAACTTCCTTGCAGAACGCTGAGTTGTAGCCCTATCTGTTGGTTGGCCACAACCTCGCCTGTCGAATTGCGTATTACGGCCTGGTAGTTCATTCCCAACGGAGCTTGTGCCATGGTTGCCAATGTACACAAACCCGAAAAGAGTAAGGTGAGTAGGATTCTTTTCATAGTAATTGTAGGTTAGGTTAGAATTAAATTCTTTTGGATTTGGCTAGTATTTTATCTGATTTAAGAACTGTGTAGCATCTTTATTGTCAGTTTGAAGCAATATCAAATATACATCAAAAAAAGAACCAATTGCCAACAATTTTTGAATTGGTTTATCAAAAAAATGAAAGCGTAGCCTTTCAACCTGAATCTGATTTTATATCTCATCAGATTCTAGTAGGCTTATGCGTGATGGGTTATTATAAAACCAGCGGTTTTATCGCTTAAAAGTTTGCCCTTACCCCAATAACAATTTGATCGTCTATTTGTTCGTAACCCTCCATCCAGCTGTTCATCTCGTTTCGCAGAATCTCTTTTTGCTCTTCCATTGGTAGATGGTGGATAGATAGCAGGTATTCCTTGAAGTTCTTCTTCATATATTTTCTGCCGTTGGCTCCGCCAAACTGATCGATGTAACCATCGGAAAACATGTAGAATGTGTCACCAGGTTGTAGCTGTATATCGGTGCGTTGGAATGGAATGTCTTGCTTAACGTATGCCCCAATTGGCATCTTGTCGGGTTTGTACTCAGTTAGCTCACCATTTCTGATAAGTACAAGCGGGTTGTTGGCTCCGGAGAACTCCAATTTCATAGTGTTCAGGTCGATGGATGCGAGAGCCATATCCATTCCATCCTTCCGTTCCTCCCTGTCGCCTTCCCTTAGCCCTTGGCTTAAGGTGTTTATAACGTACTGGCGAAGTAGGTTGAGGATAGAGTCGGAGTGGTTTATGTCGAGTTTGGCTACAATCTCATTGAGGAACGATGTGCCCAGCATGCTCATGAATGCACCTGGAACACCGTGCCCAGTACAGTCGGCAGCTATGAATATTAATCTTTTCTGCTTCTCGAAATGGTGAACCCAGTAGAAATCGCCGCTTACAATATCCTTAGGGGCAAAGTAGATAAAGTAGTCGAACAATTTGCACGTTTGCTTATCGGGTAACACGGCGGTTTGTATACGCTTAGCGTATCTAATGGAATCGGTGATGGAGATATTCTGCTGCTCAATCTTCTTGTTTTTCTCCACAACCTCGGCAGTTCGTTCCTTCACAATGGCCTCGAGCTTGCGGTTGTCTTCCTGCAGCTTGCGGGTATACCAGGCTATGGTTAGGCGTATGATTATAAAGGCTCCAGCAATGTATATGAGGTATGCCCACCATGTTAGGTACCATGGTGGTAGGATTTTGAATTCGAAGATTGCCTCCTGGCTAACAACTCCGTATATGTTTTTTGACCTTACGTGGAACAGGTAAGTGCCGCCCGAAAGGTTGGTGTAGTTACGGAAATCCTTCTCTTCCCAAGCAGACCAACCCTTGTCGAAGCCCTCAAGGTACGACTGGTATAGCGTTTCGCTCTCCGACTCGAAGTAGGGAGTGCTAAAAGTGAAGGTGATGCTATTGTATCTGTTTGCAATGGGGCTGTGGAAATAAAGCTTGTTGGCATCGGCGTTAAATAGGGTAAGTCCACCTGCTCCTCTGTAAACGGTTGAGTCGTATCCCACCTTAACCGTCCGAATAAGCGTTTTGAAAGTTCTCCTGAAATCTTTCTCGGTACTCCGGTTGTGAACATATAGCCCTTCCTGCCCACCAATAAATGTCAACTCGTTATGTGCTGAGCCCGAAGAAATTGTCATTGAGGGGATCATTCTAAGGGCACAAGTGTCAATTCGCCAGTCACTATCAGCTCTGTAGGCTAGCGCAGCCAGCGTAGCATTTTGCTGCTCGAACGATACCAGTGCGGAGGTATCGGTGAGGGTAAAGAAATTTTTAATTTCTCTATCCTTGGGCTTGAAGTGATTGTTTATGCTACATATGGAGAAGGTGTTAGCCTGCTCATTGAGCTGGTATACTTCCCCATTAGCAACAAAATGTATCTTATTTTGAAATATGAAGAAATCGCCGTTAAGCTGGGCGGCTAGATTTGGCAGCGGCATAGTTTTTCCATTGCTGCTTACAAATTTGGCTCCCGATAGCGTGTTGCACCAAAGGTTTCCGCTGGTGTCCTCAACAATTCTTGTAACCGTTGTGTCGGCCAATGCAAATACGTCGGGGTCGAGGATAAACCGATTACCCTGTTGGCTAAGCTTGCGTATTCCGCGTGAGGATGCCACATAAATTACCTCGGGCCTTATTTTGGATTGTAGCAACTGGTATGTTTCAATTCCAAGGTTAAATGGGTGTGCTTTTTTACCTTTAATCTCGTATATATCGCGAACGCTAGCTGCAATAAGTTTGCTCTGGTTGTTATGCTTGTAGTTAATCATAGAGTAAACTTCTTCGCCAAAAATACCCTCAACCTGAACAAATTGGGAGGTCTTGCTGTAGTTCTGTTCAAGCAATGAAACTCCGTACATTGTTGATGCGTAGTACCTATTGTCGTACCAAATCATATTGTAAACAGTTCCCTTTAGTCCAAGCTCATCGGAAAAGTAACGTATGGGCGACCCAACATTAACTGCAGATAAACCATTTATTAGTGAAAGCCATATTACACCCGGTTGTATTGAAGAATGGAAAAGGTTGGTTACGATTTCGGTTGACAGTCCTGTGTCCTTATTTATATGGGTTGCAATTTCGCCGTTTCGATTTATTACATATAATCCATCGAGACGAGTTGCAAAGGCAAAGTGATTATCGTCAACCACAATTCCTGCATAAATTAGCTTATCAACAAGAATGCTCAGCGTTTGCTGTGCTCTGGAGTTAAAGTTGAATTTAGATATTTCGCCCGATTCGGTATTAAGAAGCGACAACCCCTCGCCAGCGCTGGCTACAAGAAGTGTATTGGTACTCCACGGTAGGATGGAAAAGATATCGTTTTGGGCAAATTGTTTTCCTCCTTTAATCAGTTTTAACTCATTATCCTCTAGCACGTGTAGCCCACTTTCATAATTGTCAACGTAAAGTTTATCGTTAACCTGAAAGCTCCAAAAGCTGTTCTCGGGCAAAATAATGCTGCTAATGCTGTTGCTGTTGATATTGTAAACAAATATTCGTGGAAGGGTGCAGAAAAATATCTTATCATCGAATGCATATGTTTTCCAAACCCTATTAACACCAATGCTATCGCCTACAAGTGGCCTAAGCGATTCGTACATGATTTGTCCCTGATCATCGGATGTGAGGCGGCCAAAGTCGTCGGTTCCACCAACGTATATTACGCCATCGGAGCCTGTGGCAAGCGAAAAGATATACGTTTGCCCTGGAACGTTTATTCTGTTCCAGTTTCTTCCATCGTATTCTAGAATATATTCGGAGTTACCAAAATACATTACCCCTCGCTCGTCTTGCGTTATTGACCAATTAGCCTCCGAGGCATTGTAAGTTTTATGCGAATAGTTTTGAAGTATGGGAATACCCATAGGGTTTACCTGCGATATTGCTAACTGGCAACTAAGTATAGCAACAGTTACGACTGAAAATACTTTTCTAGGGATATAGCTTTTCATTTCAATAAAAGAATTATAATACAATTTTAAGCATTTTTTTGCATTATTGCATCGGTTGCGTTTCTAAATAGTTGCACTTTATGTCCAAGCTAATTGATTTAATGGTTGGTTTGCCGTTGAAATATGGTTTTGCTGCCATTGTAATAAGTTTTAGTTAACTATTTTTGTGGGTAAACCGAAGTAGAAATAATTGAATATGAATTTATGTAAACGCTTAACGCTTACTCGAGTTGTAATTGCAGTTGTAATTCTAACCTCCATATTTGCCAACCTACAGCGAAAGATGTGGACTTGGGAGGATCGAATTATTCAGTGGGATGTTAAGTCGTACTACGCATATTTGCCTGCTGCATTTATTCATGGCGATTTATCGCTTGAGTTTACAAAGGCTGATCCCGATAAATACATTAAAAACTACTGGCCCGGCACAGCGCCCAATGGGGCAAAGGTTGTTGTTACCAGTATGGGGATGGCTTTTTTGTATCTACCCTTTTTCTTTATTGCCCATGTGTGGGCATTGCTGGGTGGGTACGAGGCCGATGGGTACTCATTGCCCTACCTTGTGGTGATGCAATTTTCGGTTCTCCCATATTTGCTACTGGGGTTGGTTCTATTGCGAAGAATCTTACTTAAGCATTTCTCTGAGATTGCCTCTGCACTTGCTTTGGCGGGTGTTGGACTTGGTACCAACTTGTTTCATTACTCAAATACCGAGGGAGCAATGTCGCATGGCTTTAGCTTTGCGCTATTTGCTGCACTGTTATATCTTACCATAAAATGGTGGGCAAAGCCAACCCTTCGAAAAACCGTATTGGTTGGCTTGCTCTCGGGGCTAATCGTTCTTATTCGTCCTACAAATATTGTGGTACTGCTTGTTTTCGGATTTTATGGCGTTACAACTTTCAAAGATATTGGCGAGCGCATTCTTTTCTTTATAAAAAAATGGAAGTATGTGCTTGTTATTGGCCTTTGCGCCTTGCTGGTTTGGGCGCCGCAGCTGGTTTACTGGAAATGGCTTACGGGGGATTGGTTTTACTACTCCTACGGCGACGATGCTAAATTCTTTTGGAGTAACCCTCAGTTTTTAAGCGGATTATTTAGTTACCGTAAGGGCTGGTTTGTTTACACGCCCATAATGGTTTTCGCTATTATCGGTTTGGTTCAAACATTCCGAAAGCATAGGGAGTATTTTACCCCGATAACGTTGTTCCTAGTGGCGAATTTGTATGTGGTATTCTCGTGGTGGAATTGGTGGTATGGTGGCGGTTTTGGTCAGCGAGCACTAATTGAGTCGTATGCAATTTTGGCTTTTCCTTTGGCCGCTTTTATTGATGCTGGGGTATCTTCGGGAAAACTTTGGAAGCGAATTGCTACCGTTACTACCATATTACTATTCACTGCTCAGGGCCTATTTATGAATATCCAGTACTACTCTGGGGTAATACATTGGGATTCGATGACCAAGGAGGCGTACTGGAAATCGTTCTTTCGATCTACAAAACATCCCAATCTCGATAGATACCTGCAGCGATTGGATTATGAACTCGCGCGCAAGGGCATTTATATCCCCGAGAAAAAGCCCAGCACTATTGTTGCCAACGCAGCAGTATGCGATATGGAAACTATAGATGCAACAGGGACACAATTTCTGTCGATTGATGGTTTGCTTGAATTACACAATGCAAAGCAGCAAACCAGTAGGTACTCCCGATCGGGCAACCATTCTGTTGAAGTTAACAGCAATACCCCATTTGCCCCTAACCATAGAATTAGCGTAAAACCAGGCGATCAGTTGGAGTTCGAAATTTGGCGACACTCCAAATCGTCGCGTGAGGCTGCGCTAATTATGTCGGCACAGGATGCTAATAATTTTTACAAAAAAACAAATCGCAAGATTAGCTCCGAGGGCGACTGGGATCAGCTGGTATACACACTGGTAGTTCCCAAGGATTATCCCGATAGCTTGCTTGTGGTATACGTTTGGAGCCCCAAGCGTGAAACGGCTTACTTTGATGACTATTCGGTAAAACGGATGACTGCAGATCAGTATGATGAAAGCAATTGAAAAGAACTCTCCATACATAGTCTGGATTACGAGTTTAGTTTTGTTGGCTGTTTTTTCTGTGCTAGCCTTTGCCAGTTTAACACCTCAGCAAGTTTCGGTTTACTTCAATTCCGATACGTTTTACTTGGCCTCCATTTTTCGCGATGTATTTGTTGATGGGAGCGGTTTTAAGGGCTGGAACCTTAATGCAGCACCCAATTTTTTCCCCGATTTCTTTATTTTTTCCTTAATTAATTCAGTATTCTCCAACGTAAGGTTAGCCTATCTGGTTTTTAGCCTTGTTCAGGTGGTGCTAATTGCATTGCTTTTCAACGCCATCCTGTTACAGGTCGATAAAAAGATTACATTCCATCATCTGGCCATATCGAATTTGTTTCTAATTCTATTTCCATTGTCAACCCTTATCTCTGGCGATTTTATATTTACCTTTTACCTATTCAGCTTAAGCTACCATACCGGCGCTTTTGTTATGGCGTTGCTGGGCTTGTTGCTGTCGTTGAAGATACTAAATCGATATTCAACACCATTAACTATTGCTTTGGGGCTTGTTGTGCTCGTCGCAACTTATAATGATAAGCTGTTTATTCCAACCTTTGTTTTCCCCCTTTTATTATGGCTAGCTTTTGCATTTTCTCGAGCTAAGGTTCGGGTTTTATTCCTTACTGTTGTTACTGTGCTGGTTTCGTCAGTTTTAGGCTTGGTGCTCTTCGATATGGTTAGGAACATGGGATATGTGCATTTTATTGACACTGGTTGGAAAATGTTCAACTTTAGCAATGTGTCCTCATCGTTTCAGGTGGCAGGTGAGCAAACCATGAGGTATATCACAAAAGGTCATGTTAGCGGTTGGGTGGTAATTATTTCCATTTTGGTTTTTGGATTCCTTACAGTAAGGGTGTTTGGTTTGGCTCGCCTTATTGTCAAATCAAGGAAAACAGATGGCTCCTTCCGTTTTTCGACTGATCATGCTTTCGCCCTTTTTGTTTGGGCAAATATTCCCATTGTTTGGTTAACGCCAATACTCAACGGCAGCTATGTAAGCCCAGCCATTCTTAGGTTTAATATCCATGCATATTATTTGGCAGTGCTTTGCGTTGGGTATATCTTTTTTTTACTCATCAGCAATAAAAAGTATATAGCAACCATATCCTATTCGTTGGTGGTTGGTGCTACGGTTTTAGGATTCGCACTATGGATATTAAATGCTGAGAGTTATTCGCTTAAAACGGTCATCTCGTATTACCCCAAAAGGGTTGAGGCTATTGATGATTTTGTGCGGGAAACGGGTGTTAAGTATGGTATTTCGGAATACTGGAGTGCCAAATCATCTACCATGCTATCGGAGGAGGGCGCTAGGATATACCATGTTCACCCAAACCTTCGGATTTGGTACCACGTTACCAACAAAAACTGGTATTACAAGGGTGGTAAAGGGGAGCACGGCAATCCTCGTTTCGAAATGATTGTAATGAATGGGTTTGACTCTACTAGGGTTGCTAACATTCTCGGGTCGCCATTGCTGGTTAAAAAATATCCAGAGGCCGATATCGAGATTTGGAAGGTTCGTGAGTTTGAGTTCGATCCCCAAACGCAGCTGCCTAGCCCTGTTGAATAGCGTTACTTCTGCTCGTTAATACGATCGATGATGTAGGTTGGCCGTCCTTTTACCTCGTTAAAAATGTAGCCAATGTACTCGCCAATTATTCCAATTACGATAAAAAGTAGTGAGAACCCAAGGCTAATAAGTACCACAATGGTGGTGTAGCCCGAGAATGGCTCGCCCAAAAATTTCATCACCACAGAGTAGATGGCGACTACAAAGCTAAACCCTCCAAAGAGTAGCCCAATGGCAAGGCCAAGCCTTAGCGGGATATGCGAGAAGGTGGCAATGGCCGAGAGCGAGAAGAAGAATAACCGCGTTAGCGAGTACTTGCTATGCCCAGCTGCCCTGTTTGGGGCAACAAACGGAATAGATGCTTTTTTAAACCCAACCGATTGAATTAAGCCGCGAAGAAAACGAGTTCTCTCTGGGTATTTGGATGTTACCACACCTGCCACCCGTTTCGAGATCATAAAAAAGTCCGATACGTTGGGCTCAATTTGTCCGTGCGATAGCTTATTGAAGATCCAGTAAAAAAGGCCCGAGGTGAGTCGTTTGCGGAGCCCGCCATCGGCCCTGTGGTTCCTAACCATAGTTACCACCTCGTATCCCTCGCTGGCTTTGCCAACCATTTGCTCAATGCAGCTGGGCGGATGCTGTAGGTCGGAGTCCATACATATTACAAAATCGCCCTGAGCATTCTCAAGGCCAGCTAGCATGGCGGCCTCATGACCAAAATTCTTGCTAAAGTGAATGGCCTTGGTATTCTGATTGGCGTTTACAATGTGGTCAATCAGTTCGTCCGACTTATCGCTGCTGCCATCATTTACGAAGATAACCTCGAAGGTGTAGCCTTTTAGTTGCTGTAGTGTATTAGATAGTTCATCCCAAAACAATGGGATTACCGGCTCTTCGTTGTATACCGAGACAATTACTGAAAACGTGTAGCCCATGGCAATATGTTTGGGTCAATGGTTTTACAAAGATTGCTAAAAACCTCACCATTTCAAATATTGTCTATATTTGTTTTCAAAATAAAATGTATGTTCAAATCGGGTGACCCATTCCCTTGGTTAGTGTTTACTGGAAAGAGACATAAACTTTTCTCGTTTATTTCGTTCATGTTGCTGCTGGTGGTTTTTGGCTATGTAGCCCAGCTAAATCAGCCACCGCAATCAACCCATCTGTGGCGGCAGTCCGACTGCGCCTCGCTGGCCCTAAATTACTACCAGCATGGTATGGATTTCTTTAAACCTCAAATTCACAACCTACACGCCGATGGTCATACCACTGGCTATGCCACCTCGGAGTGCCCATATCTTTACTACACGGTTGCTGCTTTTTATAAGATATTTGGCCCCAGCCATTGGGTTTATCGTTTAGTCTGGTCCATAATTGTATTGCTTGGGTTTTGGGCAACCTATCGGTTTTTTTTGTCATATCTCGAGTCAAAGATTATTTCTTTTCTAGGGGCAGCAATTATTCTAATATCACCGGTTATTGTGTTCTACGGCAATAGCTTTTTGCCCGATGCGCCTGCTTTGATGCTTGTACTTATTGGCTGGATGTTTTTTGCTCGGTGGCAAAAGCATAACCAGAAAAGTTCCCTTTGGCTAGCGGCCATCTTTTTTATGCTGGGTGGATTGCTTAAGGTTACCGCGTTGATAAGCTTTTTTGCGTTGGCAGGAGTGTGGTTTCTCGAACTGCTGGGGGCTAGGCTGGGGGAGAACGGCAAGCCTATATTTAAGCATCGATGGAGTTCGTTGGTTCCCTTTGTGGTAACATTTGGGATTGTTGTTGCTTGGTATGTTTGGGCTTGGCAATATAATGCTGAGCATTGCACCAAGTACTTCTCAATGCGCACCTGCCCCATTTGGAACGTTAGTTCATGCTGTAACTGCGGTTTTGCCGATATTATTCGTCAGGTAAACGAGCTGTGGCTGCCTCATCTGTTCAATAAGCCAATGCTAATTTTACTGATAGTTTGCCTTGCGCTGGTTGGCTATTACTATAGGTATGCTAATCGGTTTTTGCTTGCAATAACGGCGTTCACATTTATTGGGACATCACTCTACATCGCTATTTGGTTTGCCGCCTTTTTCGATCACGATTACTACTTCATTAATCTCTACATTTTCCCAATCTTCCTTACGCTAACAGCCCTTGATGTTGTTAGCAAGAGATTCCCCCGCGTTTTTAGCTCGCGCTATTTTTTACTTATACTCATTGCACTTGCCATTTACGGTACACAATACACGTACATGAAGCAGCGGCTAAGGTACAAGGGTTGGATGAATTACGAGCATCGGCAGTTTACCGATATTCGGAATGCAGCAAGTTATATTGCTGATTTGGGCATTGAGCCCGACGATAAGATCATTAGCATTCCCGACCGAACGCCCGATTACACACTTTATCTGCTAAACCGTAAGGGGTGGACTTTGTATGGCGACCAAGCAGTGGATAGCCTTTCGCTTGCCAAGAGGATTGAGGGAGGGGCTAAGTTCCTTTTTGTGTCCAATTACAGCCAAACCATCCAGGAGCGTCCCTACATAAAACCATTCTTAAACCAACCCATAGGCGAGCTGAGTAGTCTTCGGATTTATAGAATCGATGGGGTGCTTCATCCCAAAGTTTTAACCCAAAGGATAGATACAGTTCTCCGCATAAGCTGCAATGCTGAAACCGTAAGCCAAAATAATTTACTCGCAACAAGCAATCCATCATACTTTGCAAAGGGGGAGAAAAATCTGGTCGATGATTTTTCGTTATCGGGCAGCCAGTCGTTACTTGTTGATAGTAGCAATCCCTTTGGATTTACTATTGAGATTCCAGTGCAACAAAATACTATAGTAGACATAAGCGTGTGGCGAAACTCTAAGGATAAAGTGGGCGAGCTAGTTGTGTCGGGTAAACGATCATCAAAATTTTATCAATCTAAAGGAACGGGTGAAGTATATCCCGAAACGGGTTGGGAGTTGATATCCACCTCAATACCCATATCTTCCGATTTTAAAGAGAAGCATCTTGTGGTTTACGTTTGGAATCCACATGACCAGCCTGCATATTTCGACGATTTGGAGATTGTGATAACCCAAAATACACATTTTGTAACCTCACGTTAGCATGTATCAGAATAAGCTAGTTGCCATAGTAATTCCCAGCTACAACGAGGCCAAGAATATTGCCTCAGTAATTTCGGGCATTCCTAAATTTGTAGATCACATTGTAGTGGTTGACGACGCCAGCAAGGACAACACCGCCGAGGTTGTTAGAAACCTTAGCAACGATAACAATCGACTTGTTTTACTGCAAAACAGCAAAAACTTAGGGTGCGGAGGAGCGCTGGGCACAGGTTATAAGTGGGCCATTGAGAATAATATTGACATTGCGGTGCGTATGGATGGCGATGGCCAAATGGATGCCAACGACATTGAACGATTAGTTGTACCCATTGCCATGGGCGAGGTTGATTACACCAAGGCCAACCGGCTATTCTCGGGCGAGGCCTACGAAAAAATCCCTAAGGTTAGATTCTATGGTAATGCTATCCTTTCGTTACTAACCAAAATTGCCTCGGGCTACTGGCATATTGCCGACTCGCAAAGCGGTTTCTCGGCCATTGGCAAACAGGCGCTGCAAACGGTGAATTGGGACAAGATGTACAAGCGTTATGGTAACCCCAACGATGTGCTTATTCTTCTCAACATCTTCAACTTTCGCGTTCGCGATGTGATAACCCAGCCCATTTACAACGTGGGAGAGAAAAGCACTATGCGGGTTCGGAAGGTGGTCTTCACCATCTCATGGCTTTTGATAAAACGATTTTTCTACCGCCTACGCGAAAAGTACATTATCCGCGATTTTCACCCGCTTGTATTTTTCTACTTCTTCGGTTTTTTATTGCAGCTGCTTAGCATACCGTTATTTATAAGATATATTTACTACTGGATTGAGTACGACCATATCCCCAAGGTAAACTTCTTGGCTTGGATGTTTGCCGTAATTATGGGCGTGCAATTTATCCTATTCGCCATGTGGTTCGATATGGACAGCAATAAACACCTACGGTAGCCCATGCGCAAGTGGCTCTTCAATATCCTTATTTACCTCTCCCTGATATTCCTTGTGGTTTATCTTTTTCGGTACAACTATGTCGACCTAAAAGGGATACGTTTTAACTATTGGTATTTGAGCCTTTCGTGCATTCTTCTTTGGATAGGCTTTATTGCCTCGGCTTTGGCATGGCGGAAATGCTTGGTGCTGCATAATATCCCAGTTAGTGGATCAAAAGCAATAGCTTCGCACGGCTTGTCGGTGTTTGCCAAGTTTATTCCCGGCAAGGTTTGGGTAGTGTTGGGTAGGGCATCGAAAGTATCATCGGAAGGGGTTTCGCTTAAAACAGCATCGTATGCATCGCTAAAGGAGCAGCTGGTATACATTTGGCTTGGCTTAGCCCTGGGTTCATTTTTCCTGCTTTTTCAGAATGGGAATTGGGAGCTGTTGCTTATCGTATTTACCCTATTCCTTGGGCTAACCGTTTCTAATTTATCCGATTGGTTCCGTCGACTGGTAGCGTTGGCCTACAAAAAGATTACTAAGCATGAGTTTGATATCCCCAGAATTTCGGCAAAGGAAATAATAGCACTTGCTGGTAGCGTTGCAATATACTGGGTGCTTTGGAGTGCGGGGTTTTGGTTTTTTACCAAGTCCATTATTGCAGATATTTCTCCTTTTGTGGCCTTTGCATTTCCATTATCGGTAACCCTTGGTCTGCTGGCCATAATTGTACCCGGAGGGCTAGGCGTTAGGGAAGGGCTTATCGTGGTTGGGCTAACCGCTTTGGGTACTCCAATAGATGTAGCCGCAACCATATCCATTGCCGCAAGGCTTTGGTTTTTGTCGGGCGAAGTTTTTATCTTTTTATTGGGCTTATCCGTTAATGTATCGCAAAAGCAAACCCTACAAAAAAAGGGGAACGCTGATGCTCCCCCTTTATAGTACTCTGTTCATAATCTAATTTAAACAGTATAGCTCTCTGGCATGCCCTCGTACTTTTGAACTAGTTCGGGCTTCCCACAGAACTCGAAGCTGTGGTTCATATGGTCGCGCTCATCGAGGCTGATTCGCCTAAACACATCGGCCCAGGTTTCAACATCGGCGTAGCTTTTTACCAACGCGTTGGTTAGCTTTTGATCTTCCCACTGTGGGTTATCAACTACCAGCTGGGCGTAAACACCCTCGGCGTGATTCTCAAACTCGGCGTTAAATAGGAAGGCTCTTTTTTGGCTAAAGCAGGCCATAAGCCTTGCTATTAAAACGTAGGTAAGCACAATAAAGAATGTTATAAACGGATTTAAGTACCACTTATCCTTAATGCCATCCTCCTTCATCTTCTCATGAATAACTAAAAGATGGGTGTACTCGTTATCCTGTGCGCTTCGGCCCCAGTCAACCACGCTCTGGAATTTCTCCACCTTCTCAATATTCCTATACTTACGGGTTAGCTTCATATAGTGCCTAATTTCCCAGATCCTATAGGGAATACTTGCCAAAATTTCTAGCAGCTTCGCTTTGGGTAGGTCATCCTTTCTGCCTGCGGCAAGATCCATCCCAGCAAAAAATATTTTTGCCATTAGGCTATACTTGTACCTTGGGGTATTTAGCGTAACCTGCTGTTCTTTTTTTAGGTCGATAACAGAATTAGCCATGGTTTTTAGTTTTGTTGTGTTTTGGTTGCTAAATTATAGATTTTTTGTGTTACCTGTTCTTGTGTTGCTCGGAAAGTGGATGTTTTCGAGTAATTTATAATCAATCTTGTTTTAGCTTGTAGCATCTTCAAGTTCATTATTACCCGTGTTAAGGTGCTTAATGGTGTTAACCAAAATATTACCTTTGCCCTCAAAACGCTACGTTATGAGTAGAGGTAAGGAATCGAAACCGCATATTGGTATTTACGGCCGTCGCAATAATGGGAAAAGCTCTTTGGTAAACATGCTGGTTGGCCAGCAGGTAGCCATTGTTTCCGATGTGCCAGGTACAACAACCGACCCAGTTAAAAAATCGCTTGAGATACTAAACTTTGGCCCAGTAATTTTAGTTGACACAGCAGGAATTGACGATGTGGGCGATCTAGGTAATCAACGCATTGCCAAAACTCACGATTCCATTCGCCAGGTCGATTTGGCCATTTTGCTGGTGGCAAGCAATACGTGGGGCAGTTTTGAGGATAATCTGGTGGTAGAATTCAAGCGTTACGAAGTTCCCTACGTAGTTGTGCACAGCAAGTATGATATTTCCCCCATTAGGCCCGAGTTTAGGCTGAGATTAGAAAGGCTAGATGAGCAACCAGCAGTGGTTGAAGTATCGGCCAGAACGGGTTTTGGTTTCGATGCGCTGGTTGAGGCAATTCACAAAGCTATCCCCGAGGTATCATGGCAAAAGCCCACCCTTCTGGGTGGGATGGTTGGCAAGGGCGATGTGGTGCTGCTTATCACACCCATCGATACCGAGGCGCCTGCTGGGCGCCTAATTCTTCCCCAGGTACAAACCATCCGCGATGCGCTGGATAACGATGCCATTTCCATCGTGCTAAAGGAGACAGAGTTGGAGGGGTTTCTGAAGAGTACAGGAATAAAACCTGCCCTGGCAGTAACCGATAGCCAAATGTTTGGCGCGGTGAGCCAAATTGTGCCAATGGATGTACCCCTAACCAGCTTTAGCATATTGCTGGCTCGCCTTAAGGGCGACTTTTATAGCTACATCGAGGGGACTCCCAAAATATCTGCGTTGAAGGATGGCGATAGAGTGCTGCTACTCGAGAGCTGTACTCACCATGTTTCATGCGATGATATTGGGCGAGTAAAAATTCCTAATTGGATTAGCACATTTACGGGTAAAAAATTGGAGTACGACATGGTTGCCGGACTCGATAACCTGCACCGAGCAATTACCGATTACGCCCTTGTTATTCAGTGTGGAGGTTGTGTTGTTACACCAAAGCAACTGAAAAACAGGCTTCGGCCTGCAGTTGAGGCGGGAGTTCCTGTAACTAACTTTGGGATGGCCATTGCCTATATCCACGGAATTTTTAGTAGGGCTGTGGCTCCCTTTACTCAATCCAAAAAGTAAATGTTTGGGAACTTTCGTTGCCCAGCCTATCCGTTGCCTTTAGCGTAACGGTGTTAAGCTGGTTGAGCTTAAATCCGCTTATGGGTTGTGTGTAGTTTCTCTCTCTACCTCCATTAACGGTTACGGTAATTCGGTCAACTCCCACTTTGTCGTCGGTGGCGGCAACGTACAGCTGCACGTTAGGCGGAAATACATTTAGCTCACCATCAGGTTGCTTCTTATATGGTTTTACCGAGAAATGGTAAAAGATCTGGGGTGCTTGGTTATCGACCCCAAATCCAAAGGATGATATGTTTAGATTCTCCACGTTATCCCAAGCGCTGCTATTTACTGTATGATACCCTTGCTGCTCAACCGTAAAGGGAGCAGAATATTCAACAGGTGTGTTATTGTTGAGTCGGTATTCAATTCTGTTTAGCCCAGAGCCCCTGTCGTTAGAGTGAATATTGATTTTAGTAATTGGGCTAATCCAAATGGTGTCGCGAAGGGTAACTCTTTTCCCTGTGAATGAATGGCTGATGTTGGGCCCGGTAATATCCACCTCGGGCATCGAGAACTGTTGCCCCTCAGCATCGCTAACGCCTCTGTTCCCCACGTTGTCGATGGCGTACGAACGAACGGAAACGGCTCCCGAAATCTCCGAAAGGAAAATGGGCTTTTCGTATAGCTGGAATGGCGAGTTGTTTATGGAGTAGTATATCTCCTTAACCCCCGCCTTATTATCGACCGCCACAATGCGAAGCTGACTGCGCCCCGAGGAGTACTCTCGCCCAGCTACCATGTAAGTATTGCCCGATATCTCCTCGAAAACCATGGGAGGGGTTCTATCGACAAAAAACTCGAACGATTGCTTCTGCTCCGTATTCCCAACCTCATCAATGGAGTGCCACGCTATTGAGTGCACGCCTTCGGGTAGGTGCGATAGGCTTATGGGGCGAGTGTAGCGAAGCTCGTTGCCCTCGTTAATTGTGTAATGGGTCGATTGTACACCTAGCGAATCGGTTGCAGTTAAAACAAACTTAGTGCTTGGTGCAACAACCTCGTTGTGCTGTGGGCCATCGATGGTTAGTGTTGTGGTGGGAGGGGTGGTGTCTATCACAATTACTCGTTCCCCTTCATCCTCGCGATTACCCACGTTGTCGATGGCGTAAAAGCGCACGCTAAACTCACCATCCCTGTTAAATGTTAGGGGTTGTGTGTATGGTTGGTACTCGGAGCCATTAACCGAGTAGTGTATGCTCTTAACGCCCGAGTGCGGATCGATGGATGCCAGCTCAAGCACCGCGCTTCCCGATAGGAATATCTTGTTGCCTCGCTTAACACCCTCTTTCACATTGAATTTGGCCGATGTTTGGGGAGGACGGCCATCGGCAAACAGGCCGAAACGGATTTTACGACCTAGATACAAATCCATATGGGTTAGGTAGTGCACCCCGTGACCATCCCAGTACATTGGGTTTCCCTCGGGCTGTATGCTTTGCACCCTAACAGCATCCTCACCCGTGGGCGAGGTGGAGAGGTATAGGTATACTGGTGTACCGGGGTTTACGAAGAGTCGTCCTGTGGAGTCGACATAAAACGTTTTGGTGTCCTGCGCCAATATTTCTTGTGATATAAAGGCAAAGGAAAGAATTGCGAATATGTAAAGAATAATACGAACCTTCATCTTGTCCCTTATTTTAGGGTTAGTTTTCATCTACCTTGGTTATAACAAACTCAACCCTCCGGTTTTCCCTGTGTTTTGAGTCGGGGCACTCAACGCCCTTAGCACATTCATTAATAAGCATTGTTTCGCCATATCCTTTGGCCGCTAGCCTACCTTCGGGTATGCTTCTGGATTTAAGGTAGTTTACAACTGTTTGTGCACGACGTTCCGACAGCCCAAGGTTGTAGTTAGGGTTTCCCTTGGAGTCTGTATGAGCACCTATCTCAAGGTGAACCGATGGGAACTGCTTCAGGATTTCGACCAGCTTATTTAGCTCTGCTATTGATTTTGCATTAAGCGAGGTGCTGTTAGTTTCGAAGTAAATATTCTCCATTTGAACAGCAGCTTCTGTTGTGGTTACCACTCTGTATGATTTTGGATCCTCGGTGTTCCCTACGTTATCGGTTGAATATACTTGAACCTCGTATTCCTTATTGCCTGAGAATGTAATGGGTTGATTGAATTCTGCAAAACTGTTGTCATCAATTGAAATGAAAGATTGGGAAACTCCCGACATGTCATCATAGCTCGTAAGCGTAGCTGCCGAGCCGCTCTCGGCAAAAAAGATGTTGTTATACTTGAATAGCAAACCGCTCTGGAACTCCATGGTGGTTTTGGGTGGTTCTCCATCGGCGAGAATACGGAATCGGATATCCATATTGCGCTCCTTGTCCTTGTGTGTAATGTAATGCTTCCCAGCGCCATCCCACTGCATAGGGTTGGCTGCCTTGTCGGAGCTGGGTACAAGCATTAGCTGATCCTCGGCATCGGCAGGGGCAATAAAGATGTATGCAGGAGCATCGGCTCGGGTGTATACCTGCCCGGTACTGTCGACAAATAGCTTTGCCTCGTGCTTTGTATGGGTTTGTCCACACAGGGTTCCTGTCAAGAATAGTACTAAAGCTATAAAGGCGTAGGTGTGTTTCATTCAATTTTTAGTTTGTGGATGTATTGTGCCTTAAATTTAGTAAAAATGTTTTACAAATCAACTTCGCCTGGTATTACTCTAAACCCAATAACTATAATGTCATCAATTTGCTTGTGTTCTTTACCCATCCAGCTAGCCATCTTCTCTTTAAGCACAGTGAGCTGCTCCTGCATTGGGAGATGATTTATGTCGAGTAGCAGCTGCTTGAATGTCCTTGTGCCAAATTTCTTGCCATGCTGCCCCCCAAACTGGTCGGTGTAGCCATCGGAAAAAATATAGAACGAGGTGGGTTTCTCCACGTTAATGGTATGTACAGCAAATTCGCGTTCCCCCTCTTTTTGTAAGCCGCCAATGGGGTACACATCGCCCCTGATGTAGGTAAGCTCTCCATCGCAAATGGATATTAACGGATTTTTAGCGCCAGCAAAATGTACTTTTCTCCCTCCATCGGTAATGGCGCAAAGGGCCATATCCATGCCGTCGCGGTTGTCGGTGGTTTCCTGTTTTAGTAGGTAACGAATGGCATTGTGTAGCTTCCTTAGGGTTTGGTTTGGTATGATTGTGCCATTACGAGTAATGGTTTCGAGCAGGTTAAAGCCAATCATACTCATAAACGCACCTGGCACGCCATGCCCTGTGCAATCTACAGCCGAGATAAGAAAACCTTTTTCGGAATTTGCTAAGCTGGGTATCTTAATGAAATTCTCTCTTGGGTCATCTGCCAATGCTTTGGGCGACCCGTAACCAGTGTACCAGTAAAAGTCTCCGCTTACGATATCGCGGGGCTGGAAGTACACCATCGAGTCGGGGAAAATGCTCGAAAGGGTTGCCGGGTTAGGCAGTAATGCTTCCTGAATCCGTTGGGCGTAATTGATACTACTTGTAATATCGCGATTCTGCTTCTCAATTCTGTTGAATGCAAGGCCCAAATCTTGGTTAACCTGCTCAATCAAATCCTTTTGCTCGGCTATCTCCTTGTTCTGCTTCTGCAACTTATCGTTGGCTTTCTTCTTGACATTAAGGTTGTATAGAAATAGTGCAGCAAAGCACATCACCACAAAAATGATGAAGATAAAAACATTCCGAACCAGCTTTTGGTTTTTTATAATGGCGCCTTGTAATTCCTTCTCTTTGCTTAGCAGGTCAATCTGCATCTCCCTTTCTCTCGATATTTCTTCAACCTGCACCAAACTCTCTTCGGTTTCCTTCAGCGCGCGCTGCTTATCGAGCAGCTCCTCTTCGGTAGCTTGGCGCATTTGCTCTATCTCGCTTACCTCCGATTTGGCTTTCTCAACCATTTGCTGTGCCTGGATATCGCGCTGACGAATTTGCTCGCGCTGAATTTTTTGCGATATGGCTGTGAAAAGGGAGAAATACTCTGCCGATTTTTCCTTATCGCCCAGCTTTTCGTATACATCGGTTAGCAGCGAGTAGCAGTTGCGCAGCATACGCTCGTCGTTCAGCTCGCGCGCCAGCGTATGGGCCTCCTCAAGGGTTGTGGCAGCATCGCTGTGCTTGCCCCATTCCGATTGCACGTTGGCCACGTTTATTAATGCCGACGCAATATCGGGCTTACGGTTCATTTGGCGGGCAATGGCAAGCGACTTCTGGAAGTTGTCCAGCGATTTGGGGTAGTCCTCCTCATCGATATACACCATACCGATATTGTTGTACAGAGTACGTTGGGCGTTAAGGTTTCCTATCTTTTTGTTTAGCTCAATGGTCTTTTCAAAGAATTCAACCGCTTTGGCTGGGAATCCATTTAACCAGTATATGTTGGCAATTCGGTTGGTATGAAAGGCAGCCTGATTGAAATCGCCGGAGGTTTCCAGCGACTTTGCTTGGGTTAAATGCTCATCAACCTCCTTAACAAGGTTTTCGGGCAGCTCTTGCTGAAACTGACCAAACAGCTGAGAGGTTCCCAGAAAGAAGAGGAGAAGAAAGGTTGTAAAGGTGGTTCCACATATTCTCATGGTAAGCTTGTTTATGGTGTGTTGTGGTGCTCAACAATCCGCTGCCTACAAATATAGGCGAAACCCTTACCGGCGATACATCACTGGGCTATAAAAAACGGTGATATTGGTCAATGCCACCTCAATTCGCCATTACTAAGGCAAATCAATAATTCTTTTCACTAGTGTCCGACAAAGTATTTTTTAAAATGAAAATAATGTAATAGATTTCTCGCTTCGCTCGAAATGACAGGCTGTTACGCTGTAAGGGGTGAGGGGGTGAAGGCGGCTACGCCGCCTTCACCCCCTCACCCCTTAGACCTCTTGAAAGTACTGTCATTTCGAGCGAAGCTAAATCTATATTTATTAGTCGGTTAGTAGTGATTTTTTTTAATGAATATATGCCTAAGAAGCTTTGATTATCTATACTTAGATCGAGATGTATAGCAGTTGCTTAACCTTTGTTTTTCCTTTTGATAAAGGGTAAAATGATATAACCGACGCCTGCTATAAAGGTGAAGCCAACAAAAAAACCTACTAAATCAAAATAATTCTCAGGTATCTGGTTGTTCTTTAGCAGATGAATTACTAGTGAGGATATTATCAGTAGGATTGATAAGAAAAGTGTGTTTGATTTCGACATATCTTTAGTATTTGGTTTAGGCTGTTTCTCTGCTTATTTTCCCTCGGTTGTACGAGAAGTATATCCCTGCCAGGCTGATGATGGAGAAGGTTATGAATCCGAAACGCACGGCGCTGATGAAAAGGTGATCGGGAACAATTTCAATGGGTTGGTTTCCCATAAACCCAGCAAAGTATAGCGTGGCTATGGTCATGCTAACAATTTGGCCAATTACCCGCATGGTGGCTGCTGTGCCCGATGCTAATCCGTATTGCGTTTTGCTCACCGAACTCATGATGGTATTCATGTTGGGCGAGGAGAAAAGGGCAAACCCAAATCCAACCCACAGTAGAACTATCACAATAAACCAGATGGGGGTTGAGGCCGATAGAAATGCCAGAGCGGCAAGCCCTATGGAACATATTGTCATTCCGGCGGTAGCCAGGTACCGTGGCTCTATTCTATCGGAGAATCGACCTGCAACGGGTGAGAATATGGCCATCACAATGGGCTGAGCAATAAGTATGGTTCCAGCATTGCGGGGCGAAAGGCCCATAATCTTTTGCAGGTAAAGGCTCATTAGAAAAACAATGGCAAAGGTGGCGCTGTAATTTATTAGCGCAGCAAGGTTCGAGAAGGCAAAAAGCCTGTTCTTTGTAAACAGTGTGGTGTCGATAACGGGCATTGCTGAACGGCTCTCGAAAAGCCAGAATATTCCAAGCGATAATACCCCGCCCAGCATCAACACCCAACCCATTATGGAGGGGATGTTCGATGAGCCATACACCAGCGCCACTAGGCCAATCATATAAAAAACGGTACCCTTCAGATTCATTCTTGTTGCATCGTTTCTGTTGGGTTCATCCTTCCCCAAAAAGATAAACGCTATGGCGGTGGTAACAACCCCAAGCCCCGAGGCTATGAAAAAGATCGACCTCCAGCCCAAGTACTGGGTGATAAATCCTCCGGCAAAAGGGCCAAAAGCCAACCCTAGGTATACCGCTGCTACTGATATGCCAAGTACTCGACCTCGATGCTGAGGGGGAAAGGCTGAAACCAGAATTGCTGGCCCAGTGGTACTGCTGAATGCTGCACCTATTCCTTGGATAAATCGAAGCGCAATAAGCCAACCTCCCGAACCCACCATGCCGCATAGCAACGACGAGAGGGTGAAGATTACCACGCCCAGCTTAAAAAGCCTCCGGATTCCGGTAAGGTCTCCCCACCGACCAACGGGTAGCAAGAACATTGCCGTTGCAAGCAAAAATGAGTTAACTACCCAGCTTAAGGTAATGGCGTTTAGCCCCAGCGATTTCTCAATGGCTGGCAAAGCGATGTTAATGGAGGATATTAGGAATGTTCCCATGAATGATGTGATGGCCACAATGGCCAGTATGGAAACCTGCTTTTTTGTCCAATGCATAGTATGGTTGTGTAAAGGCTTGCTTATGTATTGATTATAAAAGAATTATTGTGGTTAAAGCTAATCATATTTTGTTCTAAAATTGGGTTCTACTCTTACTGATACTCTCCATTCTAAACCACCATACCTTATGCTTGGAAGGTCGGGGTACCCCCAGCCACTTTTTGTTGTTAGCTGATAACCACTGCTAAAACCAATAAATAATTGATAATATGCTATGCGTATGCCCCTTTCCAACCCAAGACCAATATTTGCAAAAGCATACGGTTGCTCCATGTTGTAGCGTTTTTTAAAGCCATCGTTTTGCGTAAGGTTGGTTACGCTCTGGGCAAATGTTGCATTTTGGTCATTGTTGATTATCAGCATACTTCCATAGCCCACACCATAACCAAAGTAGGGCAGCACTAACCATTCTGAGTCGTTGTTTAGGGCAAAATGGTAGTTTAGGGCAAGTTCAATAATATCAATAGAGGACAACAGGGGCTGTGGTTGCATCTCATGATTATTAGCGCTTAAATACGATAAGGTTGCTGTTCCATACGTATGCTTGGTTATACTCCTTGAGGCTATTCCAATGCTATAGCCAAAAACTCGATTATTTAATTGCGCAACTCCTGCATTATTAAAAGCTGAATTTAATGCTTTGAAAGTAAAATTCCTTTCGCCCGACTTAATTATCCAGCCTGTTTTGTGGGTGTTTGTAGTGTCGGGTTGCGAGAAAGTTGAAATGCTTAAAAGCGATATTGCAAGCAGGAGTAAAGTTGTGTATTTCATTTTGTTAGTGTTTGTTGTTTGTTAACTTTCACTTATGTAGATCTATTAAAGTTTGCTCTCTTTTGTTTTAAAGAACTTTTTAGATATCCCGTTCTTTTACCCCTACTACCACACTAGTTACTATTATGGCTTTTACTACAGCCAAAAAGCACCTAGTCAAAATAGCCCCTTTTGCTACTATGCATGTATAAGCAACTTCTTTGCGTGGCTACCCTGCAAGGTAGCGTAGGTGGCTGTTTAAAATACTCAGGTTCATATTATTCTAGTTTTTTGAACCCAGGAACGGATAAAATACTTTTCATTTGTTGGATTGCTTGCTTGTTAAGTAGAAGAAGGCGCTGTGATTGTGATAATTGCTGGCGAATAAACAGGGCGTTCATACTTTCCAAGTTTGCCAAAACTACTAATTGTTCAAGGGTAGCATTATCACGCATATTACCTTCCTTTTCAGGATTTTCATTTCGCCATTCTAACGCTGTAAACCCGAACAGTGCAACATTTAGCACATCGGCTTCAGAGGCATACACCTGTTTAGTTTTTGCAGAAGAAAGTTTCTCGGGAATTAGGTTTTCTTTGATGGCATCAGTGTGAATTCGATAATTGATTTTTGATAAAATACGGCTTACATTCCAACCTAATTCTTTGTTTTCAATTTCTTTGAGGCGTTGAAATTCTTTTACTACATAAAGTTCAAATTCAACTGAAATCCAGTTAGCAAATTTGAATGCAATATCTTTATGAGCATAAGTTCCACCGTATCGACCTGGTTTTACAATAAAACCGATTGCGTTAGTTGTATTTACCCATTTGTTGGGCGACATGGTAAAGGCATTTAAGCCAGCCTGATTTCTAAACCCCTCGAATTCGAGGGGTTTAAAACTTGGGTTGTAAAGTGTTTCCCAAAGCCCTAAAAACTCAATGGTATTGCGGTTTCGCATCCAGTTTCCGATAGCTGCACTGGTGTCGTCTGTTTTATGTTTTGCAATATCGGTAAGCGAAATGTAATCGTTCTGCTCATGCTTTAATACGGCTATTTCACTTCCTTTGACTTCTATTATAGTCTTTTTCATTGCCATCTGCTTTACTATTCAATTTCCCTGAAAGCGGTGCGTTTAAATTATTTCCAAATGCATTAAACCAAATTATCCTGTTAGAAACCTATCTAAACCTTTATCGTTTAAACTAGTGCGCTTCAATGTTGTTGGGTACCAAACTATATAATCGACAATAAACTATTCGCTTCGGCACTCATTTTCTCTTTATTTCTTTTTTCCCTTCAACCAATTGAATTTTCAAGCACGATTAAATCGAGTCAACAAGACTTTGTATGGCTTTTACTACAGCCAAAAGCACCTAGTCAAAATAGCCCTTTTTGCTACTATGCATGCATAAGCAATTTCTTTGCTTGGCTACCGCACGTGGAGCCACGCGCGGTAGCGGGGGCATTATTTTCATAAAACAGCAGACCTACGGCAACACCACCTCAACCCAGTTCCCCTTTTGTCTTGCGTTTATCGTGTTATCGTACATAGCCTCGCACGAAATGCCGGGCATGTAGTACTTGCCTTGGTAGGCTGCATTTAGCAAAATTCTAAAATTCTTTGCCTGCCCTTGTGATAAGCTAAAGTAGGTGTAAACTCTATCGTCGCGAATATCCTGATATTCGAATGGGGAGGAAGGACGTGCAGCCTGTCCTTCGTCGAGCCGGCTGGTACGGATTTCCCAACCCGATGCCACAACGTACGATAGGATAAGTTGCTCCAGGTTACCCTTTGTGCCCGGGTTATACACCCTAATATCAGCATAAAAGTCGGTGCCTTGGGTTAAAGCCTGTGGGTCGATTTTTTGCCCATTCATTAAATGGTAGTTAATATCAACCTGCACGTTATTGCTTTGAGTCATCTCTTTGCCACCCACTGGTATGCCGTGGGTAATTAGCCTGGCGTAGAGTATACCCTCACCGTTGTTCTTTACCTCAACTTTTGCCGTGCCCTGCTGAACGGGCTCAAACGAATGCTGAAGTATCGACATATTTGTGCTGTGCCTTTTACCCCCCTTGCCATGTATGGTTATATTGGCATCAACTCCCTGTGAGGTTTTATTTGCTTCAGCAAATTTTGAGAATGCCAAAAGGCTAAACGACAGCTCCTGTGTGCTCATCCATATGGTTGAGCTGAGCCTCTCCGAGAGCTGCTGTAGCAACGGCATGGCCTTATCGAAATCATTTAGTAGGATAAGGGTTTCAACAATCATAGCCCTATCCCTAATGTCGGATCCATAGGTGTAGTACTGCTCGCGGTAGCTCTCAACGGTAGTTGGAACATTGTGGATTAGCGATTTTGCCGCTTCGGGATTACCTGCAAGGCTGTATGCTGCAGCTAATCTCCATTTGGCCGATACCGAAAGGTTGGTCGATTCGCGAAGGCGGTTCATTGCTCCCATTTCGGGGGCTTTGGCCAGTGCCAGCACGTAAAGCCTGTAGGCTTGCATCAGCTCGTTATTGCGGTACCTGTCTCTATTTGCTGGCGACCAATTCTGTGCAACACGGCGTGTGCTGTGTTTTAACCCATCGAGGATTCCGCTTGGTATGGAGTATCCAAGCCTTTGGGCTTCGAGGATAAAGTGCCCGGCGTAGGCTGTGCCCCACTCATCGGCGTAGGAGCCACCTGGCCATAGCGATAGCCCACCATCGGCGGTGCGGAAGCTGCGCATTTTATCTAGCGCATGGCGAACATTCTCCTCGGCACCTCGCTTAACGTTATCGTCTACATCGGCTAGCTTGCTAATAAATAGCTGGGGGAAAGCCTTGGATACAGTTTGCTCAAGGCAGCCATGCGGATACCCAAGCAGGTACTTTAGCCTATCGCCTAGGTTGATTGGCGGCAGGGTGCTCAGTTCTACTAAAGCCGTGTTAGTTCCCTTCATACCAAATGCGCTGTACTGCACATTCCAAATCTGATTGGCGTTTAGCACGGTATCCTGAATGTGAGTCATGGGTGGGTTGGGGTTACGAATATCGAGCTCAATCTCATGCGTTGCACGCTGCTTGCCACTCTCTGCGGTAACCTTTACTTTTGCCACTCCTAGCCTTGAGGCTGCACGCATCTTGAAGCGAACCACCTGATCGCCAATGTCGCTAAAGGTTATAGTTTGCTGATTTTGGCCATCTAAAGTTAGGAGGTCGTTCGATTCAACCTTTACCTTAACCTGCTTAACGGATTGCTCCATTGCAAAAACTGTAACTGGAAGCACCACCTCCTCTTCGGGGCCAAGTACCCTGGGTAGTGTGGCTAGCACCATGAGGGGCTTACGAACTGGCACGGTTTTCTCGGCCGAGCCATAGGCTCCATCCTTGGCTGCCACGGCCATAACCCTAACCGAACCCACGTAGTTGGGCATGGTGAAGCTAATCCGCTCGCGTTTCCCTTTGCCCACCTCGTATGGGCCGAAATATCTTACAACAGGTTTAAACCTGTTGGCCGTTTTGTCTCCCCCGGAGCTAAGCTCGTCGTCACCGCCAATGGATATGAGGCGTTGCATTCGCCCTGCCGATGCCCCTACCACCAGATCGTAAAGATCCCAGGTGCGGACACCCAACGCTTCGCGCGCGTAGAATCTGTCCCAAGGGTTAGGTGTTCGGAATCGTGTTAGATCAAGCAATCCGTCATCGACCACAGCAAGCGTAAATGCCATGGGGTTTCCATTTTTTTCTGTAACAGTAATAGTTACCTTTTGCTCGGGTTCAATTACATCGGGCATTGATATTACTGGCGTAAGGTGTGTTTGCGGATTTTCAACCGAAATGGGGGCAATACCGTACATCCGAATGGGTAGGTCATTAGCCGTTTGTCCATGGGGCTGCACTAGCATAGCGCTAATAAACACATTGGGTGCCATACTGGCCGAAGTGGTGAAGGTATACTGCGTTTCGCCAGCCGTAGCATCAATCCATACCGATTGCAATACCTTTACTCCATTCTCAATGGTAAGAAATATTTTTCCTCCTGCTGAACTAGGAATGGTAAGGGTGGCCTTTTCGCCTACGTTGTACTTTTCCTTGTCGGTTGCAAAAACTAGCATCGATGCACCTTCGGGGGTTGCTTTCCTGTCGCGCGAAACCCACCCCGGCCAGTCGAAGTAAGCAATGGTTCCCGCAGCATGTCCACCTTCGTTATCGACAGCACGAATTAGGAAGCGGCCCCACTCAGGGTGATTAATCCTAAGGTTGTAGCTAGCCTTACCGTTGGCATCGGTTTTAACAGTGGCGCGTTGTAGTGGCCTGTGGTATGAGTTTGATATGTAGTGCGATAGGTTTTCGTTGCTGCGTTCCCACCACCAGCGCCAGTCAATTTTGTAAACCTCAATATTTACCATCTTGTTTGGCACGGGTTTACCCTCTGAGGTAACCATTACAACCTCTACCCGTTGGGTGGTATCGGTCATGTAGGTATTTCTTCGGTTCTGGCTATCGGGCATTTTTACGCCCACAAAACTACGGTAGGGGTAGTATGGCATAGTGAACCTGTCGATGCTGAAGGCACCACCCTCTTCGAAAACACGGGCCGTGAAGTGAGCATTTAGCTTACCCGGTGCCGATGACCTAACGCTGATGTTTGGGGAGAAGTTAGCTTCTCCCAGCTCATCGAGCCTTCCCTCGAAAATGGTTTGCTCCTCGGCATAGAAAGAGCGGGCTGGATCGTCGAAAGAAAAACCTTTAAATCCATCGAAAGAAGTGCTGGCTTGCGATAGCGTGGCGTCAACCTGTACCCTTAGGTTACGGGCAGGGGCTCCGTGAAGCCATGCCGAGCTAACTTTAGCTTGGTTAACTTTGCCGTAGTATAACGACTGATTGTCGAAGTTGATGTTAATTTTAAGCCTGTTGGGCATTATGGACTCCACCTTAAATACTTGGTTAAAGGTAACGCCTCCCACCTGTACCCGTGCAGTGTAGTTCCCGGTTGGTGCATCGCTGCTGGTGGGAACGGGGAAGGAATACATTCCTCCAGTTGATGCGGTGGCTACGCTTTGAAATGCAAGCTGACCGCGAGAGTTGGTGAGTTGGAAAGTTACAGGGTGGTTCTGGGGTAGGGTTTTGCCCTTATCCTCGAGGATAAAAGATACGAAAAGGGTATCGCCCGGTCGCCAAACGCCTCGCTCGCCGTAGATAAACCCCTTGAGCCCTTTTTGTATTGCTGCTCCCGAAACATCGAAAGCGCTAAGCGATAGGTTAGAGCCTTTGTCGAGTTTAAGGTAGCCTCGCTGCCCTCCACTTTTGGCAATGGCCAGGAATGGTACCTGCTGCTCGGTAAGGTTAAATGTGGCAAAGCCATTGTTGTCGGTGCTCGATGTGGCAATTACTTGCTGCTGGAAGTTTAGCAGGTCGATATTTACTCCGCTAATGGGCTGTGCAGTGTTTAAATTGGTGACGGCAACCAGCCATGACCCATCGGTGCCTGCTTTTGCTATCATCCCCAAGTCGGAGGCAAGCACATTACGGTGCACCGACTTGCGTTGGTAGTACGATGTGTGGCAGGGGTTTTCGCGCTCGCGCCAGTCGTAAAGGTCATAGTCAATATCGTCGTAGTAGTAATATGTTCGGGGGATATCGTCGCTGGAGTCGTACTGCTCGTCAATCATAGTGATTGGCATATCCGAGTCGTCGCCCTGACAGATGAAGGTGGAGTGCTCGCGCCTCATGCTAAGCGTAACTCGATATATGGCTCCGGGCTCAGTTTTTACTAGTTCCGATAGGTCGATGTTGTAGGTATTCCATTTGCTGAAATCGGATTGGCCTGTTTGGTCGAGCATCACTGTTTTCTTAAGTAATAACCTGCCAACCCTAGTCAACTCACTTGAACCATCGAGGTTGCTAGCCTGTAGGAACTGCGCCACATTTTGTTCGTAAACCCTAAAGATGCTCACATCCACGGCTCTTAGATTTACGGCTTGGAAAGGAAACACAAGCCCTCCAGCCGAAGGGAGGATTACTCCTTGCCCCGTGAGCTTCAGCTGAGGCTTTATGGTTTGTAGGGGTACTGTGATGGATGTATGCTGATTAAGCCTTTGCCCATCGATATTGCGAATACCGGGTGATATTTCGAAGTTGAAGGTTCCTGATGCCCGCGTGGCGGGATAAACCCTTACCAAGTTGCCATCGGTTATTACCCTCGATTCGGCAATCCCGTTTGCATTTATAAGTCCTTGCAAGTTTTGCGATGGATCGATAGGTTCCGAGAAACGTATTTCAATGTACTGCTCAGGCGATTGTACTACGTTGTGCGATAGCACCCTGAACACCCCTTTGGGTGGTACTTCAACGGTCTCGAACCCCAACTCATGCACATCAATGGGAACACCAGTTAGCTCAATGTATACCTTCTCTGTATCATTGGTTTGTTCAACGCTCTCAACCCAAAAATTATGGGTTCGGCCATCGGCGGAAGATATCCATGTAACCTCGAGCTTCTTGCCTTTTTGGTTGGCCTTAATGGTCTCGGCAATGCTTTTTGCATCTGCAAAATCAGCAGTAAGCAGCGTGCCGCTTATGCGTCTGTCGCTTCGCGATGCATCGCCATAAAACTCTAACCCGTTAATCCTTAGCTCCAGTGCCTGCTTAATGGTTCTCAAGGTAAAGGTGTATGTGCTAACGTCCTTAGGAGTGTTCTCGAAAACTCTATTAAGCGCAACGGATACCTGATACTCCGTATCACCCTTAAAGCTGTCGGTGGGCCTGAACTCTATGGTGCGCTCATCAACCCATACAGATGTCCCTTTGACCGATGGTTTAAACCGAAGGATTCGGGAATCGGCCTCTGTTCCAATCTGCTCGGTTTCCACTATGTTTGTGGAAAAGCTGAGCTTTACGGCTTGCTTTTTCGAGATGGTTCCCGCGCTGTGAGCAGCAATATAGCTGCTAAAATCGGTTGTGGAGTCACTTGGCTTCTCTTTATGCGAACAGCCAAAAAGAAAGGAGATTGCAATGGCAATTAGGGTGATTTTGAGCTTCATACTCTATCGGTTTTAGGGTTCTGTAAAATCTTTGATTTGGAGCAATAAAGGTATTGATAATTGAAGATATTTTGGGCATATACACTAAATTTAAACCCAAGTTAATACAACCTAGAGTTAAACTCTATTGGGTTTTCAAAGTCTTTTGTATATAGTTTTCAATATTATACTCCTGTTGTCTCATCTAATTAGTTCTTATGGGAAACCAATCCAAACGATCGAAACAGGCATCTGTAATTCGTGTTTTCCGAAAATTACATCGGGTAACTGCATCTGCCCTGTTTGTTCTCTTCTTTATCATGGCAGCTACAGGAGTTTTGCTTGGTTTAAAAAAGCATAGTGGCGAGCTCATTCAGGATAAAACATACCAAGGCACATCATCAAATTTGCAAGATTGGTTACCTATAGATAGCCTTTATGATAGGGCTTATATGGTTTTTCGAGATTCTATAGCGTTGGATTGCCCCGTCGAAATTGATCGAATAGATATTCGTGCCGAGAAGGGTACGGTTAAGTTTACTTCTGCCCAAGGATTTTGGGGCGTTCAAATTGATGGAGCCACAGGTAAATTGCTTCATGTTGAACGCCGCAGATCCGATTTTATCGAGATGATTCATGATGGGTCGTTAGTGGATCACTACTTAGGTATTCCCAATGGAATGTTCAAGTTGATTTATACCCTTGTTATGGGTTTGGCCTTATTGCTTTTTACTATTACAGGCTTTTGGCTATGGTGGGGGCCAAAGCGTATGCGACGTAACAAATAGTTTTTGTAATGCGTACTGTTTTTGCATTTTTTCTCGTGCTAATAATCTCAAGTGCCACTGCACAAACTCTTACAGTGGTCGATAAAGAAACGGCCAAACCTCTAGGTATGGTAACCATAACCAGCGATAATCCGCGATTTTTGGTTACAACCAATTCTGGCGGGCAGGCTAGCATTTCTGCTCTTCGGGGAGCAACACTTATCGAAATTAGGATTATTGGTTACACCACGCAGTACTATAGCTACGATGAGCTTGAGGGATTAGATTTCCTAGTTCCAATGCCAACATCATTTTTTTCTATCGACCAGGTGGTAGTTTCGGCCTCAAAGTGGAGCCAAATTGCTAGAGAAATTCCGCTAAAGATTACCCCAATAGCTAAGTCCCAAATTGATTTTTACAATCCCCAAACAGCAGCCGACTTGCTTGCCATTTCGGGCGATGTGTTTGTGCAAAAAAGCCAACAGGGTGGCGGTAGCCCAATGATTCGTGGCTTTGCCACCAATCGCCTGCTTATTGCTGTTGATGGGGTGAGGATGAATAACGCCATTTTTCGTGGCGGCAACCTGCAAAATGTTATCTCCATCGATCCGTTTGCTGTCGATAGGGCCGAAGTCCTTTTTGGCCCCGGCTCGGTTATCTACGGAAGCGATGCCATTGGCGGGGTGATGAGTTTTTACACCCTTGCGCCTAAGCACTCAAGTACCGATAGTATGGACTTTGGTGGCACTGTATCGGCACGTTACTCAACAGCAAATGGTGAGAAAACAGGTCATGTAGATATTAACTATGGCTGGGAAAAGTGGGCTTTTGTAACTAGCTTTTCCTACACTAATTTGAATGATTTGCGTATGGGTTCGTTTGGCCCCAACGAGTACCTGCGCCCCGAGTATGTCGTTCGACAGGGTAATGTGGATATGGTTTTGCCAAACCCTAATCCCGAAGTTCAGCTCACAACGGGATACTCACAGACCAACGTTATGCAGAAGGTGTCGTTTAAATCCAGTGCACGTTGGAGCTTCGATTATGGTTTTCACTACTCAGCAACATCGAACTACGACAGGTACGATAGGCTAATTCACTATCGAAACGGATCCCCACGAAGTGCCCAGTGGTACTATGGGCCACAGATCTGGAGTATGAATAATTTTAGAGTAAGGAGCATAGCCAGTTCTGCGGTTTACGATCAGCTTACGCTTCAACTGGCACATCAATATTTTCAGGAGAGCCGTAACGATAGGGATTTTAATGCGACTACCCTAACCAGCCGCAAGGAGAAGGTGAATGCCCTATCCTTAAATGCCGATTTCAAAAAGATTATTAACGCAAACCAAAAACTATTTTATGGTGCCGAGGCCATAGGCAATCTTGTGAATTCATCGGGGGTTGACAGGGATATTAATACTGGTGCTGAGTCCCAAGGATCTTCACGCTATCCGTATGCTCAATGGTTGTCATTAGCTACATACCTAACCTATCAGCATAAGCTCACAGAAACACTCGATCTGGATGCTGGAATTAGGTATTCCCATTTTTATATCGATGCTCAGTTTGATGACACTTTCTATCCACTCCCATTCGATAAGGCAAAGGTGAAGAATGGAGCCGCAACGGGTTCGCTGGGATTAACGTGTAATCCTACTGAAAATTGGCGATTTAAGGGGGTACTATCAACGGGCTTTCGAGCACCCAATGTTGATGATATTGGGAAAATTTTCGACTCGGAGCCTGGGGCAGTGGTCGTTCCCAATCACAACCTTAAAGCCGAGTATGCATACAACGCCGAGGTTGGGCTAACCCGTAAGTTCAACGATATTTTTGAGGTTGATTTGCTCACCTTTTACACCCTGCTCAGTAACGCTATGGTTAGGCGCAATGCCACTTTAAATGGGCAAGATAGCATTGTGTACGATGGCGTGCTTAGTCAGGTGCAAGCAATTCAAAATGCTGCTTTTGCAAAGGTTTGGGGCTTTCAGACCGATTTTGAACTTATGTTACCCCGTGGTTTCATGCTCACATCGCGATTCAGCTACCAGAAGGGAACCGAGGAACTAGACGATGGCACCACTAGTCCGCTAAGGCATGCTGCCCCTTGGTTTGGCGTTTCGCGATTAAGCTATCGCTACAAAAAGTTTAGGGTATCACTTTACGCCCACTATAGCGGTGAGGTTGCCTACAAAAACTTGGCAGACGAGGAGCGTGGCAAACCCTACATTTATGCTCAGGATGAAAACGGAAATCCATACTCACCAGCATGGTACACGCTTAACCTTGGTGCGCACTATAGGCTAAGCAAATCAATATCGTTTAATGTCGAACTAGAGAATATTACCGACAGGCGATATCGCCCATACAGCTCGGGATTGGTAGCGGCTGGTATTAACTTAGTGGGTGCTGTGCGGGTATCGTTCTAATTCTTTTTGTTGATTTTTAGCTAATCATAACATAGCTTAAGTTATTGTATCAGAATTGTCTAATTTCAATAAAAACAATGCCAATTATTAACCCTAATCCCTTCATTATGAAGAAATCAAAAAATTGTTTAAGGGCATGCATTTCATTCATGCTTGTTCTGCTTATGTTTTCGGCCAACGTGGCGGAGGCCAAAAAGCGAACCGAAAAAAAATCGAAGGCAGAAACTAAAGACACGCTAATAAACAGCAGTCTGGTTTCTGGATTAAAGTTTAGAGGCATAGGGCCAGCCTTTACCTCGGGCCGAATAGGAGACTTTGCGGTAAATCCTAATAACCATTCCGAGTTTTATGTGGCAGTGGCCAGTGGCCATATATGGAAAACTACCAACAAGGGTGTTACCTTTAAGCCCGTATTTGAAAACTATGGAGCTTATTCCATTGGCTGTTTGGCAATGGATCCGAACAATAGTAACGTGGTGTGGGCTGGTACTGGCGAGAATAATCACCAGCGCGCTTTGGGCTATGGAAATGGCGTTTACAAAACGGTAAATGGCGGAAAATCATGGAAGAATATGGGGCTAAAAGATAGCCGTCAAATTGGTATGATCCTAATAGACCCCCGCAACTCCAACGTGGTTTACGTGGCTGCTGAGGGTTCTGCTTGGGGCCCTGGTGGAGACCGTGGCCTATACAAAACCGCCGATGGTGGCGAGAATTGGGAGAAGATTCTTAATATTAGCGAGAATACAGGTATCAACAATATCATTTGCGACCCTCGTAACCCCGATATCCTTTACGCCTCATCGGAGCAGCGCCGCAGGCATCATTTTACCAAGATTGGCGGAGGCCCTGAGACTGCTCTTTACAAATCGGTGGATGCAGGTAAAACCTGGCGTAAGCTTACCGATGGATTACCAAAGGAGCATATGGGCGGAATGGGTATCGCCATATCGCCCCAGAACCCCGACGTGCTATACGCAATAATTGAGGCAGCCAACGATGCTGGTGGTTTTTTCCGCTCTACTAACAGGGGCGAGTCATGGGTTAAAATGAGCAGCCATGTGTCCAGCGGTCAGTACTACAACGAGATTTTTTGTGATCCTGTTGATTTCGATAAGGTATACTCAGTTGAAACATACTCGCATGTTACAACCGATGGTGGTAAAACTTGGTCGAGAGTTAGCCATAAGGAGCGTCACGTTGATGATCATGCGCTTTGGATTGACCCTAACGACAATAAGCACGTTATGATTGGTGGCGATGGTGGAATATACATAACCCATAATATTGATGAAGGCGACTGGAGATTTATTCCAAACTTACCAGTAACCCAGTTTTACCGAGTTACAACCGACGATGCTGAGCCATTTTACAACATATATGGTGGTACTCAGGATAACAATACGCAGGGTGGCCCATCGCAAAACACATCGAGCGGAGGTGTTACTAGCGAAGAGTGGTTTATTACTGTGGGTGGCGATGGCTTTTGGGCACGTGTGGAGCCCAATAACCCCGACATTGTATACTCCGAGTCGCAGTACGGTAACGTGGTTAGGTACGACAAGAAGAGCGGAGAGCGAATCCGCATTAAGCCACAACCTCGGAAAGGAGAAGATACTTACCGTTGGAACTGGGACTCCCCATTAATTATTAGTCCACATTCGCCAACTCGTTTGTACTTTGCAGCCAATAAGGTTTTCCGTAGCGACGATAGGGGCAACACTTGGCAGGTTATTTCCAACGACCTCACAGCACAAATCGACCGCAACACCTGGCCTGTTATGGGCAAGTATTGGAGCGTTGATGCAGTGATGAAGGATGTTTCCACATCGCTTTTTGGTACCATCGTGTCGCTCGACGAGTCGCCGGTTAAGGAAGATTTAATTTATGTGGGAACCGACGATGGCGTTATCCAAATTACTGAGGACGCAGGGAAAACTTGGCGGAAGGTTTCGTCGTTTCCGGGTGTGCCCGATTACACCTATGTTAGCGATGTGTTTGCATCGAGATTCGACGAGAATGTGGTTTTTGCCACGTTCCGTAACCTTAAACGCGACGATTTTAAACCCTACGTGCTTAAGAGTGCCGACAAGGGAAAAACCTGGAAGTCCATTTCAGCCAATCTTCCCGACAATGGCTCGGTGCATACCATTGAGCAAGATTTTATTAAGGAGAACTTGCTGTTTGTTGGTACCGAGTTTGGTGCATTTTTCTCAATAAATGGTGGCGAGAGCTGGGTGCAGCTTAAGGCTGGGCTGCCCTCAATTGCAGTTTACGATTTGGCTATTCAGCAACGCGAGAGCGACTTAGTGTTGGGAACGTTTGGTCGTGGGTTTTACGTGCTCGATAACTACGCACCGCTGCGTGAACTAACCGCCGATTTGCCCAGTGCCGATAGCCACCTGTTCGATATAAAAGATGCATTGTTATACATACAAACATCAAAGAAGTATGGGCAGGGTTCGACCTTCTACACAGCACCTAATCCAGAGTTTGGAGCCACATTTACCCTTTTCATAAAGGATGTGCCAAAGATGAAGAAGGCCATTCGTCACGAAATGGAGAAAGTTCTTTTCAAGGAAGGGAAACCCATCCCACAACCTAGCCTGGATGAGTTGGAGGCCGAAAAGAGGGAAGTTCCACCTTACCTTCTTGTAACTATTCGCGATTTTGAGGGCGATGTGGTGAGAACGTTTACACAGAAGCCATCAAAAGGAATTCATCGGTTTAATTGGGACTTATCGTACGATAACACGTGGCCACAGAAACCCAATAAGTTTAACCCACTGGCCCGGAGTAGAGGAAGTGTTTACGTTATGCCCGGTGAGTACTCCGTTGAGGTTGCTATGGTTCACAACGGCGAGGTGAAGCAACTGGCCCAACCAGCCAAATTCAATGTTAAACCGTTAAACAACACAACTCTTCCCGCAAAAAATCGTGAGGAGATGGTTGCGTTCCAGCGTGAGGTTTCCAAGCTGTCGAAGGCAATGGTTGGCGCCGAGCGCCTTGTTGGCGATTTACAATCGGAGGTTACTGCCATGAGGCAAACTGCGCTTACCCTGCCAGCATCTCATGGTAATCTAATGCCATTCCTAGCCGAAATTGAGAAGGAACTGAATGAAATTGAGCATATCTTTAACGGACACTCACCTCGTGCAAGCCGCGAAGAGTTGCCCCCAGCGGCTATGCCGTTAAATCAAAGGTTGTACGATATTATCTACACCCAGCTCAACAGCACTTCCGATATTACCGGAACCTCTCGTATGCAGTTCGATATATTAAAGGATGAGTTTCCGCCTGTTCTTCAGCGCATAAGGGTAATTGCTGAGGAGAAGATTGTTGAAGCTCGTAAGATGATGGATGCGAAGGGTGCTCCATATACACCTGGTCGTATACCTGTGTGGATATAAAGTATATAGTTAATGGTTTGGCGAGTATCCCTTGGACTTAGGTTCAAGGGATTTTTGTTGGAATTAAGTTTAAGTGCCGAGTGAATTGTAAAAGAGTTCTGCTTGCATATCTCTGAAAATGATCTTTTGGTCGTGTCTATAGCTAAAAACGATAGTAGAGCTATAGGATGCTAGGTATTGCTTTGGGATTGTTGCTTAATTCTTTATCTGTTGGGTTTGCAGTATTAGGGGCAGCTTAATATGAACATGAGTACCCTCGCCTTCATCCGAGGTCAAAGCAATGCTACCCTTATGCTCTTTAATGATGCTATAGGCAATTGAAAGACCAAGCCCAGTGCCCATACCTGGATCTTTTGTGGTGAAGAATGGTTCCATTACCTTTTCTATGTCCTCATTTTTTATGCCTCGCCCAGTATCTTGAATTACCACAGAAGCAATGCTCCCCATTGTATCCTTTGTGGTGGTTATGCTAATTATCCCTTCGTCATCAATTGCTTGAATGGAATTTGTAAGGATATTTAGTAGGGCATGGTGGAGATTTGCTGCGTTGCCTCTTACTTTGAAATTGTTGAGGTTAAACCGCTTTTCAATTGATATGTTGCTAGGGATTTTGTTGTTAAGAATGGTGAGGCAGTTGTCGAGAATGGAGTTGATGCAGCACTCTTCGTCCATAGCGCTGCTACTTCTGCTAAATTGGTTCAAGCTTCTAACAATATTCGATATCCTTTCAACTCCCTCTTTAATGCTTTCCAGAAGAATGTCAGACTCTTTAAAGTTTGGGTCGGGCTTGTTTCTAAAGTATTTTTCGAGCCTAGCATATGCCCCCATAATAAAGTTTAAAGGGTTATTAATTTCGTGTGCAACTCCAGCTGTTAGGGTACCCAGCGAGGCCATTTTTTCCGATTGCAACAGTTGCGCCTGTGTTTCCTTAAGGTGCTGAAGCGTATCTTTTAGTTCGGAGTTCTGATCGATTATAATTTCATTTTTGTCGTAAAGCTCATCGTTAGCGGCTTGCAGCTCTTCAATGGCCGTCTTCAGGTCTTGGGTCTTTTCGTGTACCAACTTCTCCAGGTTGTCCCTGTGGTCCTTTATGTCTTGGTGTAGCTTGGCGTTCTGAATTGCCACAGCAAGATGGTTGGCAATGGTTTGTCCCAAGTTAACTTCATGCTCGGTGTATTTCCTAGCCTTATTACACGTGCCCAGGATTAGCACACCAAGTACATCGCCCTTAAGTACAAAAGGGAGAAAAAGCATGCTTCTTAAATTGCGTAGTTTTACAACATCTTGTTCTGCTGCCGAAAGTTTAGCCGATTTGGTGTCGTCAACAATAATAGATTTTCGATCCTGAATAGCCCTTTTAATATATGGATGATCATCAATAGAAGCAAGCCTAACCTCAATTGGTACTCTTGGGGGTAATGGGGGTGTGGTGGCGCCTAGCAGTAGTTCATGCTCATTGTGGAGTGTATACACTGCTGCCGTTTCAATATTTAGCAACTCCGACATCCCATTGCTTATTGCCTGAAGAACATCTTCGAACACTAAGGTGCTAATAATATCCTGATTGATTTTGATAAGGATGTTGAGCTCGCGAACGCTTTTGGGAATACTCGACTTGTCCATAAATCCACCTAATTTATTACTCCTCAAGATAATGCATTTTAGGGTTATTTCCAATACTAACTAACATTTTATGAATAACCCCTTATTCAATGCTAAAGCTAACGCTATGGGTATTGCCTGTTTCGTCAACCAGGGTTAGGGTGTAGTATCCTTCGGATGGGCTGTGTGCCATTTTATGAAATTCTTGGGTTGAACCCAAGTACTCATCGTTTAAGTGCCAGTGTATGGTGGCATGGGGTCGGCTGTGGGCAACCTCAAAAACTATTTGTGTCGGTTGGCCATCAAAATCTCGGGGGATAAAAATTTTAGCCCTTTCAATTCGGGGGTATAGGAGCGCCATGGGGGATTGCTGCTCTTCGGGTTCACATCCAGCCAGATAGGGAGGAATAGGCTTGTAAAACGAATTCTTGCCCTTGTAGTACCACTCCATGGCAGGCGGAAGTGCAAACCACGATTCTATCGCCATATTGCTAACGCTTACGCACCTGTCGGTTACTCTATGTGTTTTCTGTTGATTTAGATGCACCAACCTATGGTAAGGGCAAGCGTTGGTTTCCAGTCCCTTGGTGGGGATCCAAAGTGTGTCGACAGGCGAACAGATGCTCGATGCCCGGTGGCCGCTGTGGCGACATATGGGTACTTGGACCATATCATCAATGGGCTGCTCAAACCATCTCGTCGATGGTAAAAGTCCAAACACATCGAACATTAGCGGAGCTGCTGCCGAAACACCTGTAAGATTTGGCCTCCCCTCGCCTGTAGCATTGCCAACCCACACGGCAACAACATACTTGGGGTTAAGCCCAATGGCCCAAGCATCTCTGTGTCCGTAGCTGGTGCCGGTTTTCCATGCCACCGATCGCGACGACGAGAAGTATTGCCAACCTGCTTGCTCATCGGGGCGGGCAACCTCTTTCATCGCCTCAAAGGTGAAGAATATCGACGAGGCGCTTAGCACGCTATGTTCGGTTAAAGGCGTTGTTGGGTTTTCTCTGTTGATTTGATATTGCGGTGCAGTATAGGTGCTGGTACTATACCTGCTTTGGTAGGGTCTATAGTTCTTCAAGTCTCTTGCCATACCGGCGTATACCCCAGCCAAATCCCAAAGCGAAGCTTCAGCGCCGCCAAGTATTAGCGAAAGCCCATACTCGCTAGGCGAACGGTATAGCGTGGTGAGCCCCAACTTTTGAAGAATATGCTGAAAGCGCTCCACTCCATACTGCTGAAGCATCCGAACTGCTGGAACATTAAGTGAGCGGGCAATAGCTCGCGATGCGGGAACCGCCCCATCGTAGCCTGGATTGAAGTTTTTTGGTGAGTAGCCCCCAATTTGAGTGGGGATATCTGCAATAAGCGTTCGTGGTAGTATCATCCCATCATTCAGCATGGCGGCGTAAAGAAAAGGTTTAAGTATGCTCCCAGTACTCCGCGACGAAGTAATTATATCTACATAGCTCCCCGATACGCTGCTCGATACATTGCCTACGTATGCCACAGGGCTGTTGGTGTCGATATCGATTATTAGCACGGCCGCATTGTGAATCTGGTTGGCTGCCAACTGTTCATGATGGTGATTTACTATTTCAACTACCCTTTCCTGTAGCCTAGGGTCGATGGTTGTTCTGATTGTCTGGCCTTGAAAACCATCCCTTATGGTTCTGGATAGCAAATGTGGTGTGGATTGGGGTAGGGGCATCGGCTCGCTTGGGGGTGGCTCAAGCATCGATAGCCTGTACGTTAAGCTGTCGATGGTTCCTTTGCGGTACAGCTTATTGAGCAGTAGGTTCCTCTTTGCAATAAGCACGTCGGGGTTGCGCCCTGGGTGCACCAAAGCAGGTGCGTTGGGGAGCACGGCCAGAGCAGCCGATTCGGCCCAGCTTAGCTCGCTGGCCGACCTGCCAAAGTATCGCCAGGCGGCAGCATCGAGCCCTACCACATTGCCCCCAAAGGGGGCATTGGAGGTGTACATGGACAGGATGTTGCTTTTGCTAGTGCCCACCTCTAGACGTAGCGATAGAATTGCTTCAACAATCTTTTCCCAAATTGTTCGTTGCCTGTTGCCACGGTACAGCCTAACTGCCTGCTGGGTTATGGTGCTACCTCCCTGCACTACTCGCTTTGCCTTGATGTTGTTGTAAGCAGCACGCATTATTGACACCGGGTTTATTCCCGGATGGTGGTAGAAATATCGATCCTCAAACTCAATAATGCATTTTGCAAATTTTTCGGGGACAGAGTCGTTGTGGGGAAATCGGTACTGTTGGTCAGCTGCAATTGATGCCGCCAGCAGCGAGCCATCTCTCCCCAGTAAAACCGTGCTGGTTGGGTTGTTGATGCTTGCTTTGCTGATGCATAGAAATAGGGCGATGATGATAATGCCAAGTAGAATTGCCCACGCTGTGCTCTTGTGGTCTTTTATAGTATCAACAATTATTAAAATGCGAGCGTTCATAACAGGCTTTTAATCTATTTTGCCATAAAGATACTAGCTAATGGTGTTACAATTATTATCATGGGCTCAACAATTGCCCATACCTTGTGTTTACTACTCAATTAGCTACCTTTGCAAAAATTTAATCAACAATGAGTATTCTGCCTATATCCCAGTGGTTCTCCAAACCTACAGATGAGCCATTAATAATTGCTGGCCCATGTAGCGCTGAAAGCCCCGAGCAGGTTATGCAAACGGCGCAGCAGCTAGCTGCTTTGGGAAGGGTAGATGTGTATAGGGCTGGAGTGTGGAAACCGCGCTCGCGTCCGGGAACCTTTCAGGGGGCTGGTGAGCCTGCGCTAGAATGGTTAGCCGATGCCAAGGCCGAAACCGGGATGATGCTCGCTGTTGAGGTGGCTACCCCACAGCATGTTGAGGCGGCTCTTAGGTATGGTGTTGATGTTTTCTGGGTAGGAGCACGAACCTCATCAAACCCATTCTCCGTTGATGAGCTGGCCTCGGCTATGGCCGGTGTTAACATACCTGTGCTTGTGAAGAACCCTATTCACCCCGATTTGGAACTTTGGATTGGTGTAATTGAACGCTTTGTCAAGGTGGGCGTTACCAGGCTAGGTGGTATTCATCGAGGGTTCTCACCCTTTCAAAAATCGATGTACAGAAATGTTCCCAAGTGGGAGGTACCCATCGATCTGAGATCTATTATGCCCGATTTACCCATTATTTGTGATCCTAGCCATATCTCGGGCAAGCCAGAGCTAATACCCGATGTGGCTCAGAAAGCCCTTGACCTGTCGATGGATGGGCTCATGATAGAGTCGCACGTAAACCCATCAAAAGCTCTTAGCGATGCCAAGCAGCAGGTTACTCCCGAGGTGTTGGGGCAAATGCTTTCTTCGTTATCGTATCGAAAAATTACTCCCTCAACCATTGAGTCAATCGATTTGCTTGAGTCGATGCGCGAGAAGATTGATTCCATCGATCTGCAGCTGCTGGATTTGCTGTCGCAACGGATGGAGGTTGTAAGGCATATCGGGGAGTATAAGCTGCAGAACAATGTGGCCATTATGCAGCTCCGACGCTGGGAAGAGATGATTAAAATGCGAATTGAGGTGGGAGAGAAGCTTGGGCTATCGTCCCAATACGTAAAAGACCTGCTTCGGTTGGTCCATAAGGAGTCAATCCGTAAGCAGGCCGATATTATATCTCCCGATGATGCAGCAGAGTAACTCTACGCTTCGGTAATTTTGTACTCGTAACCTTCCATTATTGGGTTCGTTAGCACTTTCGAGCAGGCTTCGTTTACCCGTTCCATAGCAGCCTCCTTGGTGGGGGCTTCAATCTCGAGGGTAATATGCTTACCAATGCGCACATTCGAAATCTCGGTGTAACCTGTGTTCTGCATAACCATTCCAACAGCCTTTCCTTGTGGATCAAGCAGCGCTTTAAGGGGCATCACGTTTATCTCTGCAATAAATTTCATACTGATTTGCTTTTTTGTTAGCGCAAAATTAAAAAAAAGGACGAAAAGTAAAGCACTTTAACTCGAGAAAGAATTTTACTTGAAGCGATTTGCTGGAAGAGCTATTAATCTACGTTTTTTTTGATTTGGTGTAAATCTAAGTAATGATTAATATTTAATGTCGTACAAAACGCCAAAGTTGCAAAGCACAAACGTCAAACGTTCTTTGAGATTCTGAAAACTGAGATACGCATCAAAAGGCAACCATTGGTATTTGATTCTTCG